>ERZ724525.873-NODE-873-length-17457-cov-4.835709_pt1 | contig 17457 bp, 15 predicted proteins | sample MGYA00376058_ERZ724525 | MGnify/ENA primary metagenome ERZ724525 (study PRJEB28724, sample SAMN07190888) | wastewater metagenome | isolation source: influent of sewage treatment plant in Hong Hong | place: USA: Christiansburg, Virginia | collected 2016-03-01 ... | reverse complement strand
ATTACATAAACCAAAATCAATAAAGCTTTTTTTGTTAACAGCTCTACATTTTAAATTCGTATAATTTATATTATGTTAAATTTTAATTTATCGAGATGCAATGCGGTATTGCGACCAAGGCCGCGACTGCCGCCTGTGATGAGCGCGATTTTTTGAGTCATAGGTTAATCCTTCAATAACGCTTTAAAAGCCTGTTGGCTGGTGTATTTTAGATGAATTTGCCGAATGAAGTCATTGTGCCAAAATCTTGTCAAAACTGGAATATTCTTGATATTTTGTCATCTGTTGTCAACAGATTGCCGAGAAAAGCACAGTGTTTTAATCGGATATGCCATCTTTGATCGGTTTGCATTTTTTTATGCAGAGACGAAGCAAGTAAACGAAACGATGGAAAAATCGCCCAATATTGGGTTAAGCGAAATGAATTATTGGACATGGTGTTGGAGTTCATTACATTCATTCCAACCTACTTGCTCTTTTAGCGTGGTAATGAAAGAAGAAAATCATCAGCAATTTCAAATAGTAAGTCACTTGGGTCTTCTCCCCTCTCTTTCATTATGAGCATGTCACAAATTTTTTTGTCATCTAAAACAAGAATCAACTTCCCATTTTCCCGCATAGCCCCTTGCGTCATCTTGATGGCGTTCTTTTCTGCACCTGAACGTGAAAATATAATCGCAACGCGGCGAAGCCCTCTTTCCATAAGATACTTCTCCGTCGTTAATATCTGACCTTGTTTAATTTGACCTGTATAATTTTTGAACTCGAATAAGACGTATCGACTATTTAAGTGATCAAGTAAAAATGTCCAGAAGTTTGTTGTAGGCTTAATTCGACAAATATAATCAAACCGATTTAAACCATCATCAGTACGTTGTTGTGTATGCCATCCATGGAGATCATTAGAAAATAAGTATTTTAAAATTCTTTCACACAGTTCTTCATAGCTCCTCCACGTTGTTTTTCCACGTCTTAATGTAAGTAGTTCATTTCTAAGTTCTGTACCTTTCATAGATGTCGGAAAATCACCTACAGGTACAGGACTTAGAGATAAAGACTGATCTATATCTCTCCCCTTTGGAAACTCGCTTGGTAAATGTCTATCTTCAAGAATAGCAGTTAGCTGATCCGCAATTTCTGCTTTCTTCGAAGCCCAAACAAAGAGATCAGACCTATCTACAAAAACAAGTCCATACTTTTTCTCTAAAACTAAACGGAGATCTTCACTCAAATTGCATGCTACGACGAGCATGCCTTTCATATTATTATTTTTGTCAATGATATTAGCAAGTCGAGCTGCTGCACTTTCAATCAGTGACAACTGGGCTCGTTCAGTCCTGTAATATTTTACCTCAACCCCCCACAAGTCATTTCCACGAGTTGCTTGAAAATCGAATGTTTGAGTATTATTAAATTGGATTTGAAATCCATTGGCTATGAGTAATTCTTCTACAATCTGCTCTAATTGAAAATATATTTCTATTGGCTTATTCATCCCAACCCCTTTGTAAAACTATAGTTTAAATGTTTCATCTTAAAAAACTCAAAACAAATTACTTATTCATTCGCCAATATCAAATCTTTTGTACTAATAACCGTGCCATCCGCATCTGCATAAATCCAATCATTCGGTTGCACGGTCACACCCTGAATCTGAATCGTGATGTTGCGTACACCAGCATTGCGGCGAATCGCGCGCACGGGATGCAAGGCTAAGGCCAAAACGCCCAAGGGCAATGGCGCAATTTCACCGATGTCGCGGATGGCGCCGTTGACGATCACGCCCGCCCAGCCATTTTTAACCGCCGCGCTGGCGATGTTGCCGCCCACCACGCCGCAACGCACGCTGGCACCAGCATCGACGACCAGGACTTTGCCTGCGCCGTTTTCGTTTTCGAGGATTTGTTTAATGACCGTGTTGTCTTCAAACAGTTTGACCGTGACGGCTTGACCGCAAAAAACGGTTTGACCGCCGTATTGTTTAAACACGGGTGGCAAGACGTGAATTAGACCAGCATGGATGTCGCTTTCGTTTGCATCACATAAGTCGGTGGTGGCGAATGTCATTTTTGAGTACCTCTAGATGGTTAGGTTGTTTGATTGTTAAATTGGCGATTATTTAAGGAGTCTCTAGAAACTGATTTGAGGCTGGTCGATTTAACCACAGCTCTGTCATTCCCGCGTGCTTTTAGCGGAATCCAGTCAAACGCGAAGCGTTTGTTTTACCCTTGCTCATCAAATGCTTAAGGTGCGCTGCGCACTTCACTGGATTCCCGCCAACCCCACGCGGGAATGACGGCGGAGCAGCTGACACATTCATCACTCTCACTTCGACGAACTCAGGACGAACGATGTATTAAATATAAAAATCGCCCAAATCCTCAGCAGACTTGGGCGATTTTACTTTAACAGATCATGTTAAATGTTTGATTTAAATCAATTACATGTTGTTAATCATCTCTTGACCAAACTGTGAGCATGACACTTGCGTTGCGCCATCCATCAAGCGAGCGAAGTCATAAGTGACTTTTTTCGCTGCGATAGATTTGCTCATTGAAGCCAAAATCATGTCAGCCGCTTCGAACCAGCCCATGTGGCGGAGCATCATTTCTGCTGACAAAATTTCTGAACCTGGATTCACGTAGTCTTTACCTGCGTATTTTGGTGCTGTGCCGTGGGTCGCTTCAAAAATCGCTACGGTATCAGACAAGTTCGCGCCTGGGGCGATGCCGATGCCGCCAACTTGTGCAGCCAAGGCGTCAGAAATATAGTCGCCGTTCAAGTTCAAGGTGGCCACCACGCTGTATTCTGAAGGACGGAGCAAGATTTGTTGCAAGAACGCGTCGGCGATTGAGTCTTTGATGACGATGTCACCGTGTGGGGCTTTAATGACCATCCATGGGCCGCCGTCGAGCAATTCTGCGCCGAATTCTTTTTGTGCCACTTCGTAACCCGTTTTGGCAAACAAACCTTCGGTGTACTTCATGATGTTGCCCTTGTGCACCAAGGTCACGCTATCGCGTTTGTTGTCGATGGCGTATTGAATCGCTTTGCGCACCAAGCGCGTTGTGCCTTCAACTGAAACAGGTTTGATGCCGATGCCTGAAGTTTCTGGGAAACGGATTTTCGTGACGCCCATTTCTTCTTGCAAGAACTTAATGACTTTTTTCACTTTGTCCGAGCCATTTTCCCACTCCACACCTGCGTAGATGTCTTCTGAGTTTTCGCGGAAAATCACCATGTCGATTTTTTCAGGGTGTTTCACAGGTGAAGGTACGCCTTGGAAGTATTGTACAGGACGCAAGCACACGTACAAATCGAGTTCTTGACGCAAAGCCACGTTCAAAGAACGGATGCCGCCGCCGATCGGCGTGGTCAATGGGCCTTTGATAGAAACCACGTATTCACGCAAAATTTCCATGGTTTCTGTTGGCAACCACACATCTGGACCGTAGATTTTGGTTGATTTTTCACCTGCATACACTTCCATCCAGTGGATTTTGCGCTCGCCGCCGTAAGCTTTGGCCACGGCCGCATCCACCACTTTCAACATCACAGGGGTGATGTCAAAGCCTGTACCGTCGCCTTCGATGTAAGGAACAATCGGTTCATTCGGTACGTTGAGGCTGTAGTCAGCGTTGACCGTGATTTTTTGTCCCGCTTCAGGAATTTTAACGTGTTGGTACATGGTGGCTCCAATATAAATAAGATGCTTTTTGTTTAAAAATGATCGTGTTAGCGCGAAAAAACCATTGTAAATCACACCAACATAACACATGGTCTTGTATAAGACCAAAACCCCGACATTATGCCTCATTTTTCAAATGGTGCAATAACTTTTCACGGCGTTTTTGTTTTTATTTGGTGCAATTTCTTCATCTTGTCACATCAGGGTTACAATTGGTTTACAAATGCGCATCCTGCGCTCTGGCATGAAACTCGATGTGTTGCTTCATGAATGTGGCAATAAAATAGTAACTGTGATCATAATTTTCTTGGTAATTGATGATGCAAGATTGTTTGGCACGGTCACAAGTGGCCTCAAATTCAGCGGTTCTCAATTGGGCTGGATAAAACTCATCATCCAAGCCTTGGTCAATCAAAATTGAGTGCGGGTGGGTGTGCCCTGAATTAAGCAAAGCACATGCATCGTAGTTCTGCCATGCCGCTGGATCATCCCCCAAGTAGCCAGAGAACGCTTTTTGTCCCCATGCGCTTTGGCTGGGTTGGGTGATGGGTGAAAAAGCTGAAATAGATGCAAACAATTCAGGGTGTTTCAATCCAATGGTTAATGCACCGTGCCCACCCATTGAATGTCCAGAAATGGACACAGGCGCATTTATTTTAAAATGGGTTCGCAATAAGCCGATGACATCTTTCACCACATAACTGTACATTTTGTAATGGTCTCGATAGCCTTCTGAAGTGGCATCAACATAAAATCCAGCCCCGCTGCCAAAGTCATAAGCATCATGTTCATGGGGCAAGTTCAAGCCTCGTGGCGATGTATCAGGGCAAATCATCATCATGCGGTGTTTGGCCAAATGTTGTTGTGCACCCGCTTTAGCCATCGCATTCTCTTCTGTACAGGTCAAACCAGATAACCAGATCAAAGTGCCCTGCGCATGTTCAACACCGCACTCGGGTATGAATGTCGAGAAACGCATTTCGGTTTGCGTGCTGGTGGAAGCATGAGACCAAAAGGCCACTGTACCGCCGTAGCAGGTGTGAGATTTTAAAAGCTGGATGGACATACAACCCTTTGATGTGACTTTGATGTGATACGCAATAAAATAGACGGGTCAAAAAAGCGAGCTCAACAAACGAATTCAAACGAATTCAAACGAATTGATCAACAATTGCCATTAAAGCACTTATTGATGAAGCATTCATTGAAACCCATTAATTGACTTAAGCCTTATCATCGAAACGGATGACGGTTCGTATGCTTTTGCCTTCATGCAAATAATCAAATGCGGTGTTGATGTCCTCTAAGGGCATTTCAAAACTGACAAAATCATCCAAATTGATTTTACCGCTCATGTACATGTCAACATAGCTTGGCAATTCACTGCGCCCTTTCACACCACCAAACGCAGAGCCTCGCCAGACCCGGCCTGTCACCAATTGAAAGGGGCGTGTGCTGATTTCTGCACCCGCCGCAGCCACACCTATGATGATGGACTCACCCCAACCTTTGTGACAGCATTCGAGTGCGGTGCGCATGAGTTTGGTATTTCCGATGCATTCAAACGAGAAGTCCACACCCCCATCCGTCAGAGCAATAATGGCTTGCTCAGTGCTCTGCCCTTCAGGTAATTCATTGGGGTTGATGCAATGGGTTGCACCAAGGCGGCGCGCAAGGTCAAATTTTGTAGGATTGATGTCAATGGCAATGATCATGCCCGCCTCGACCATTTTTGCCCCTTGAATCACTGACAAACCGATGCCACCCAAGCCAAATACAGCGACATTTGCCCCTTTTTGCACTTTCGCTGTATTCAATACCGCTCCGATGCCCGTGGTCACCCCACAGCCAAGCAAGCACACTTTTTCCATTGGTGCGCTTTTATCAATTTTGGCCAAAGCAATTTCAGGGACTACGGTGTATTCTGCAAAAGTCGATGTGCCCATGTAATGATAAATGGGTTGACCATCCTTGCTGAAACGTGATGTGCCATCAGGCATCAGCCCTTTGCCTTGGGTTTCACGGATGCGTTGGCATAAATTTGTTTTACCACTCAAGCAAAATTTGCAAGTGCCGCATTCAGGTGTGTACAACGGAATCACATGATCTCCGACTGCCAAACTCGTCACACCTTCGCCCAAAGCCTCGACCACACCTGCGCCCTCATGCCCTAGAATCACAGGAAAAACGCCCTCAGAGTCAGCGCCCGACAGCGTGTATGCATCGGTGTGGCACACCCCAGAGGCGACAATGCGCACCAGCACTTCGCCAGCTTGCGGTGGCGCGAGGTCAACCTCTTCGATGGACAACGGTTGATTGGGAGCCCATGCAACTGCGGCCTTGACTTTCATAAGGATTTCCTTTTAATTAATTTCATTTTGAATGGATTCCAATATCGACATTCTGGCGTCAATGTTAACACCATTGGAAGTGTCATTTTTTTGTTTCACCAAACTCACATAAAACTCACAACCTGCCGTGGGGTATTGTCTTTCGGTTTTTAAGTTGGATAATTTTAACAAAAATAAATCCAATAAAATCAACTCAAAAGATTTGGGGGTAAATCGCCAACAATGCACATCAATGTAATCCATGGCGTTCATCGAGCGATGCCAGCTGTGTTCTGCATTGGCAAATGTATGCATAAGGGACAGTTTTTCTGTGGTTTTTTCGTCCCATGTGATTGCGTCACCTCGTTGACATGAGTTTGCCACATAATCAAAAACCTGACCATGAGAGGGCTTTTTGCGTTTTTCATGCCAAGCATCCAAAAGTTGCCCCGTTGAGGTCAATGTCCCCAAATGATCAAAGCAATAACGTTTGTCGGGCACAACGAGCGACAACACCCCGCCTGGTTTAAGGATTTTTTCACACTCTTGAAAGAATGAAATTAAATTGGGCAAATGCTCAACGACATGACTGGCAATGATCCAATCGTAAGTATTGAGCGAACCCACCAGTTCAGAAAGCGGTTGGCCTTCAGAAACGAAATCAACCTCTTCAATGTTGTCAAGGTTGATCGGGTGGTTGATGTATTTTGCGCGCAGATCAGCGGCACTGGCATGATCCACGATTTTCACATTAAAGCCTTCCTTCTTGGGTGCCAAAGGGTTGTGACTGGGACCCATCTCTAAGCCCAAACCCGACTTATCAATTAAGCAAAACACCTTTTCCTTCCTTGACAATGCCCTTTTCAGTAAGCGCCCTTCCTTATAGCCATACAATTTGTAGTGCTCATAAGCTGACGAAAATTGCCCCAATGCAATGGCTTCTTTAACATCCGCATTTGCATCCAAATAATCAAACTCGTTAAATCCATCCTTTTCAATCATATGCCCCTCCATTACACAGGTGGTATGCACACATCATGCATTCTGTTTTATGACATCTGGTTTAGATGTTGTTGAGTCTGCCCTGCCAAATATGTCCAAACAATTTGTGCTGCGGCATTGCTGGTGAGCTCTGCATGATCGTAGGCGGGGGCAACTTCCACGCAATCCATGCCAATCCATGGCAAATCAGCGGTTTGCTCCAAAAGAGTGAATGTTTGATTCGTGCTCATGCCAGCGGGTTCTGGCGTCCCCGTACCTGGCGCAAACGCAGGGTCAAGGTGATCAATGTCAATCGTTAAATACAAAGGTAAGCCTTTGGCCGTCAATTTTTCGCGCACTGTTTTCAACACCGGCTCAAGTTCACCCAACGTTTCTAAACCACGCATGTCTCGAGCAGTAAAAATTGTGCCCCCTTGATCTTTAACGTACTCCCGTGCTTCACGCACGCCCGCGGAGCGAATGCCGATTTGCACAAAGGATTCAGCATCAACCAAACCCTCTTGAATCGCTTCATAGACCCATGTGCCATGCCCCGAAGGCTCGCCAAAATGATCCTCCCATGTGTCGCAATGCGCATCAAAATGCAACACAGCCAAAGGTCGACCCGTCCACGTGCGATAAGCACGCAACAAACCCAGCGTGATTGAGTGATCCCCCCCGAGCCAACACATGTGATATTTGGCCAATAATTCAGGTATTTGTTCTGCCAATGATGCACGCATGCCTTCAATTGTCGTGTTTGGCATCATTAAGTCGCCCACGTCGGTTAAGTATTCAAAGGGCGATACGTCAAAGTATGGGTGTGTACCATCACATAACATTTGGCTGGCGCGACGAATTGCCTCAGGGCCAAAACGTGCCCCAGGTCGATTGGTCACGGCCCCATCATATGGCACACCCGCAATACCAAAAACAGTGTCGTTCTGGTGGTGAGGTACCGCTAAAAAACGGTTTTGGCTCATAAATGCAAATGCCATGTGGGGTCTCCTTTATTGATCGATGATTTCACACAAATAAATATTTACAGTAGTTTATCGAAATACAGGATACATATGGCATCACAATAACATTTCTTATAAGTGGATGCCCACTAAATAAGCGATTGGCTCACCGTTGCACGGTATTTTGATGGAAAATATCAGCTCTGCACTATAAAAGTGCAGTCATACAAAAAACACATGATTTATGATTCATTTTAAGGAGACCCTCATGACCACACCCACGATTTCGCGCGATCGAATCAAATTCATCGCGCAGCGAGAAGCCCAAGCCTTTTTACAAGCCCGTCCACAATCGGCTCGGCTTGCTGAACAAACAGAGCAACATTACCTCTTTGGCGTCCCATTGCATTGGATGGCCGACTGGGGAACACCCGTGCCACTGTTTGTTGAGCGAGCCCAAGGGGCGCATTTCACCGATGTTGACGGTCACGAGTACGCTGATTTTTGTTTGGGCGATACGGGCGCCATGTTCGGTCACAGCCCTTCACCCGTTGCACAACGTTTAGCCACCGCTGCATTCAATGGTTATACGGCGATGTTGCCCACTGCGGATGCCTCAATCGCAGGTAAATCTTTAACTGAACGGTTTGGCCTGCCTTTCTGGCAGTTGGCCACCACGGCGACTGATGCCAATCGTTTTGTGGTGCGCTGGGCGCGTGCCATCACCGAACGTAAGAAAATCTTGGTGTTCAACGGTTGCTATCACGGCACGATTGATGATGTGTTTGTCGATTTAAACCCCAATGATCTCAGCGCCCCACCTTCGACTCGCGCCAGTTTATTGGGTCAAGTGTATGACCTCACCCAATTCACCGATGTGGTTGAATTCAACGACATCGAAGCGGTGCGTGAAAAACTGAACAGCCATGAGTTCGCTTGTGTACTGACTGAGCCGGCTTTGACCAATTGTGGCATGGTCTTGCCTGCTGATGGTTTCTTAGCCCAATTGCGCGAGGCCTGTGATGCCACAGCCACGTTATTGGTGTTTGATGAAACCCATACGATCAGTGCGGGGTATTCAGGATACACCGGTTTATGTGACTTTTTACCTGATATGCTGGTCGCGGGTAAAGCGATTGCAGGTGGTTTGCCTTGTGCCGTGTACGGCATGAGCGAAAACGTTGCGCAACGCATGCGCACAGCCAAAGAAACGGCGCCGCCGGGTCATTCGGGTATTGGCACCACATTGTCAGGCAATATGTTGACCATGGCTTTATTGGCGACCAATTTAACCGAAGTGGCCACCAAAGAGGCTTTCAACCAAATCATCGCCCAACAAAGCAAACTGTCAGCAGGTTTACGAGACATCATCGACCGCTGCGCTTTGCCTTGGACCGTCACACAATTGGGTGCGCGCAGCGAGTTTCAGTTCTGCACAAGTTCACCCAAAAATGGTTCCGAGGCTGAAACTGCCATGGATGCAGAGCTTGAGCAAGCAATTCATTTGTACCTACTCAATCGAGGGGTCATGATCACTCCTTTTCACAACATGACCTTGGTGTGCCCTGAAACGAGTGATGCTGACATTGAGCAATTTTTAATGGCGTTTGAATCATGTGTCAAAGAACTGAGTCAACCTTGATTTAGAATTTCAAGCCCTGTTTGAGCGTTATGCATTGCTCTCCACACATTAAGAAAACGGGTGGTGATGATTTACCCCCATCATGAAACGAGCCTTACTATGAAACCCATTTTAGTATTACAACATGCGCATTATGATTGGCCTGCTTATTTCACCGATTGCCTGATTAATTGGGAAATTCCATTTGAACTGATTAATGTGGCCGCGGGCGACACATTGCCTCTGACCATCACCGATTACAGCGGGTTTGGCGTCATGGGTGGCGGCATGAGCGCCAACGATGATGTGGGACATCCACACCTCATTCAAACCATGGCATTGATCGAAGAAGCCGTTGAGCATCGAATTCCAGTGATTGGTCATTGTTTGGGGGGGCAGCTCTTGGCGCGTGCATTGGGCGGCATCGTGATTCCAGCCCCCTACCATGAAATAGGCTGGCACACGATAAGCCCTTTACACACGGCAGCTGCATACGAATGGTTTGGCAGCTTAGCCCCCGTCACCTTATTTGAATGGCACAATGAAACCTATCTGCCGCCTCCCAATGCACAGTTGTTGGCTGGCAGTTTATACTGCTTAAACCAAGCTTTTTCTGTGGATGGCATTCACTTGGGCATGCAATTTCACGTTGAAGCCATCCCCGAAAAAATCAATCATTGGCTTGACACCGCACGCGACGACCTGGCTTTGGCCAATGACAGCAACATTCACAGCGAAGAACGCATTCGACGTGAAAATTGGATGTATGCTGAATCATCTCAAGCGATTGCCCGTCAGCTGTATACGCGTTGGTTGGCCAACGTTGATCAGTCCAAATGAGAACAGTTGAGCATCAGATTGGGCGTCAATTGACGGTTTTATGCGGTGAACATGATTCGACCATGGTTTAGGTGTAAACTATGGTCAATATGTCACATCAAAAACATGTGATTGATCAACCCATTATGAAAGAAACATGATGAATCTTAAACCTGCGTTTTTTGTTGCAAGCATTTTAATCAGCGGTTTGGCATGTGCAAATGACGATGCCCCCGCAACGGTGGGCTTAAAATTGAGCAGTGGTCCTCAGCTCTTTTTTGATGTGGCAAACAAGGTGTCGAATGAACAAGGGAGTTCACACTCATTTGTTGGCATCAAAGGCGACATTCCACTCACAGAGCAAGGCCGAGCTTTACAGCGCTTTAAAGAACACCTTAGTCAAAAATCTTCGATACAAGTGTACGGCCAGATGGAGCTGGGTTATCAACACCGCAGTGATTAAAATATTAAGAAATAATCAGGTGACACATAGGTAATGCACAGCGTTTGTCCGAAGCCAAGTGAATGGCAATTTAAACCGTTCACTTGGTTTTTCATTGTGTCATACTGACTAAAAAAGCATTCAAAAAAATAACACTTTAATCGCACAGCCTTTTTCCAAACCCAATTTCAATTCCCTTAAACATCATTTTTAACTTGCATGAAACGTCGCACCTCATCGGCAATGCTCAATTGCGCTTCAAGTTTTGCATGTGTTGCCACAATTTCTAATTGAAGTTCTCGCAACTGTTCATTCAATAAATAAACATTCTTTTTCTCTTCATCGAGTCGATTGTGGACGGTCAACATCAATGCATCTTTGTCGATAATTTGAGCTTTTAAGACCTCCATCTGGAGGTTTAGTTGTTTTGACGCTTGCAATTGCTCGATGGTGTTTAGATGATTCATGTGCTCTTGATCAAGCCCCTCCTGACTGTGTTGCAACTCAGTCAACAAACGTGTTTTGTCTTGACTCAAGCGCGTCACCTCATCTTGTTTGACAATGACCGTTTGCTGCACCAAGCGCAGCTCCGCTTGCAACTGTTGAATGTGTTGCTCATAACGACGTTGCTCCTGCTCCCTTTGCTCTTTAACTGACTCACGATAATGTACCAAAGCATCGCGAGCATGCTGATGTTTCTCCTCCAGAGATTGTCTATACGCATCACTTTCCGTCAGACGCTCCTTAAGGTCATGTACTTCTTGGGTCAAAGTATGGCGACAGATGACTTCATTTTGCAAAATCAATCGGGTTTGCTCATGGGCTTGATGTTCATCAGCGACAGATGTTTGAGCCAAAAGCAATTCTTTTTTGACTTGATCCAATTCATTATGTAATGCAACCATGCTTTCCATGTGTTTTTCAAGTGCAACGACCCCCGCAGCGCGCACCTCAACAAGCTCTTGATTCGCCTCTTCTTGCAACTGCAATGCTAAGAGCGAAACCATGTTTTTCAGCTCATCACTGAGCGTTATTTGCAATCCTTTCGCCCCCTCATCCTCCCCTTCCAGCTCCTTTAAATACTTATGAATGGTGGTTTTAGAGCCTGTATTGCCCAGTTCAATTCGCACGGCATCCACTGAAGGATGCCGGTTGTTCAGCAGCAGCGAATCCCTTGCTTTTTTGACTTGTGATTTATACAGACCAGTGCGTGCCATAGGTGAACTCCAAATTTGATAATGTATTACATACCATGTAATTACATGGTATTTTACATTAAAAATAAATTAAATATTAATGAAAATTAACACAGTATAATGTCATATTATCCAGTGTTATATTGAAACGGGACGCCTTTGATCCTCCAAAAACATGCATTACAGCTAATTAATTCATTGGGCATGCAAATAAGCTTTTAAAACACGCCCAAATGAAATGTCCATTTTTTGGCCGGATCTCAGAAACCTCTTTTTTTAAACGCTTGACCCCATTGATCCAACAATAAAATTGAAGCGACCCACAAATCATGAATAAGTTGAACAACTACATTGAGGCCGCAACACGAGACAACACGCGCAAAAGCTATCAATCGGCCATTCGGCACTTCGAGCTCGAATGGCAAGGCTTCTTACCAGCCACAGCTGACAGTGTGGCTCGATATTTGGCCGATTACGCAGAAACCCTGTCGCTCAATACACTCAGGCAGCGACTGGCGGCACTTGCGCAATGGCACATCGAACAAGGTTTTTCCGACCCCACCAAAGCACCCTTGGTGAAAAAAGTATTTCGAGGCATACAAACACTTCATCCCGCCCGAGAAAAGCGCGCCAAGCCCTTTCAAATAGAACAATTAAAACAGGTCATGGTTTGGTTGGATCAAGCCATTGAGGCCGCGCAACAAACGAATCGTCGCGGCGAGGAGTTGAAACACACGCGCAATAAAGCCATGCTGCTGCTTGGTTTTTGGCGTGGTTTTCGAGGGGATGAGCTGATTGGCTTGCGCATTGAACATGTAGAGGTCACTCCCAATGAAGGCATGACTTGCTACTTTCCTCGAACAAAAGGCGATCGACAACTTAAAGGCAGCAGTTTCAAAGCCCCTGCGCTGTCTCAGCTTTGCCCGGTCTCAGCGTATCTCGCTTGGATTGAATTGTCAGGATTGACATCCGGCCCTGTGTTTCGATCAATCAACCAGTGGGGACATATTGGCAACGACGGTTTACATAAAGACAGCCTGATCCCCTTGCTCAGATCATTGCTTACAGATGCACACATCGACCTGGCCGCTCAATACAGCGCACATTCGCTGCGACGTGGCTTCGCAACTTGGGCAACATCCAATGGTTGGGACATTAAAACGCTTATGGAATATGTGGGCTGGAAAAACATGCAGTCGGCCATGCGTTATATCGAAGGCGCGGATCCATTTGCAAAACAACGCATTGAGCGTGGGATCTCAGGGCATTTGACAACACCATTGATCGAGTGATGTAAAAGGACATCCCAGCTGATTAACACCTGAAGGTCAAGCCTCACCCTCAACACCCAACCAGCATCCCGATATTTATATTTAAAAGATGAAAAATCATATTGCATAAGTTAAGTAAAGAGGCTACCATCAAAAGAAGCAAGTAGAGTCGATACGCCATGCGCCACCATCACTTTAACAGCATCATGGCTTGCATCCTCACCAAAGGATGTCATGTGCATATTGCTTATTGATTAACATAATAATACAGGGTGTCGTTACCCCCTGACTGTAGCTCCATCTCGTCTTAAGGGGCTTAGGGATGCACTATCATTCAATGATGTCAATTGAGAGTTTGGGAGGCTTTCTTGACATCATTTTATTGTCACAACAGGCACAAACTTTTTTTTAAATTCATCATGCACAACTCATCAATCGCGATGGTTTTTGAGTAAATGTTTTTTATATAGAAAACGACATAAGTAAGTTTACAAAAATTGATTAATTCGCTACAATCGCGCAGCCCATCAAATTAACCTGCGTGAATCATGAAACTTATAAAAACAACATTGCTTTCCTTCAGCATCACCCTCAGTTCTTGCAGCTCATACCATCCCGATAATGGTGCAGCACTTCAGAAAAAACGCACAACCCAAGACTTTATTTACACCAATCCCAAAGGGGTTGCGGTTGATTTAAAAAAAATATCTTTTAAAACCAATGGCATGGTTCGAACAGAAAACCCTGATGTCCTTGGCGTCGGTGGAACCACATACACATACACCCGTTATGGCGCGTGGAATTCTCGCACAGGCCAACAAGATGTGTTTGCAATGGGCGATGCCCCCAGCCAACAGATAGACCTCCATGACGATCAAATCTACTACGGACGCGCCCTTCGCTCAGCCAATCAATCGGTTTATGACAATCGCTTAACGTATGCATTGAATTTTAATGACAACAGCTTTGAAGGGTTCAGCGTGTCCGTTCCTGATCGATACACTTTTGGCAACAGCATTGTGATGCACGGCAAAATGCAAGGCGACACCCTCATGGGCACTGTTGAGTCAGGTAACGACAAAGGCCGCTTTTCAGGCCAGTTTTATGGCCCAAACGGCATAGAGTTTGTTGGCATCGCACGTTTTGACAATCCGAACTTGGATTTCTCTTTTGGTGGTGATAAGCAATAAAATTCACAAAATCAAAAAAGTGGGGGGGGGAAAAAAATGGCTTTACCATTTTTTTACCCCCCTTTTGTTAAATGAACTGAACGGCATTCGCCCTGATGCGCTCTGATTGCTCAATCAACAGACCAAGCCAAAGGTTGACCACCCAACACGCATTCATCGATATTCATTCCAACCCCCGCTGCATACACCAATGCATCACCACAATAAACCAAAGGCAAATGTGCCCGCAGCATGGGCGCTACTTGGGCATTTTGATAGGCCAATTTCAAATCAATGATTGGACGCTTAGGATGCACATGGATGCGCTCTCCACCACTGCGCGCTCGCATGGTCAGTCCAAAAGTTTTCAATCGTTCAACATCCACACCATACACATCCTGAGCCACAGGCAATTGCTTCAACGTACCCACATGTCCTACAGGAAACAAATGTCCAATGATCAATGTGTTGCGAAAACGCGTGACCGCGCCACCATCGGGATGCTTCCAACACATGTGTTGATCTATGCGTGAGTTATTGAGCTGTCTAATCAGCTCTTTAAGTGCAGGTCGCGTGGGCATGCGCATTCCAACTGAGGCCAGCCAATGGCGAATCAATGTGGCTTGCTGTTCTTCCGTGTAGTCCTGAAAAACCAAGCCTTGCAAGCACGAGATCTCTCCAATGTCATTTTTAGATTCAATGTAATGCGGCAGCAAAATGGCTTCAGCCCACGCATTGTCGCGCGCAAGGTTCGATTGTGCCATTCGAATGTCTGTGAGAATTTGTAAACGATCATCAACACCCAATGGGGTCTGAAAGTGTCCCATTCGCAATGCGTTTCGAGCGAACTGTGGGTTAAGGTTGGAAGGATCAAGCACATAAGGCACCGCATGATGTACAGCATAGCAATTGATGTGCGCTTGGCTCACACCCAACCACGGCCGATGCCAAGTGGTGTTAAAACGCTGAAACTCAGCAGGCATCGCCGCCTGCCCTCGCACACCGGCACCTCGGGCTTTTTGCAATAAATGGGTTTCGATTTGATCATCTTCATGTTGTGCCAATACAATACATGACACACCACTGAGTTGCGCCATGCTGGCCAATGCAACATAACGGCCTTGACGCGCCCAATCTTCAATGCTTTGGGCGTTTTTTCGAGTGCTTGGATCCAGTTGAACATGGTTAAAATGAATGCGTTTATCCGCGCAAAAATCTCGAACAAATTCGACCCAAGCATCCGCTTCAACTTGTAAACCATGGTGCACATGGAAAGCGTGGAGTTCAACACCATGCTCACAGGCCACATGATATGACGCATGCAGCAAAGCCATTGAGTCGATGCCACCACTGACCGCCACTGCAAATGAACCCGAAAAAGGGGCTTTTCGCAATTCGGACCATAAAAAAGCGGTGATCGACTCACCGCTTTCTGTGCTCAACTCTGGGTTATTTTTCTGAATATTTACCATAATCCATCAAGCGATTCATACGCAATTCCAGCAATTCTTTAATTGGCACACTTTGTGCTTGAGTCAACGCATCGGCCAACGCATTTTTTAACAATTGTGCCGTGTGTTTGTAATCGCGGTGCGCCCCGCCAATGGGCTCGCCCACAATTTTGTCAATCAAGCCCAATTGCTTGATGCGCGGCGCCGTCAAACCCAAGGCTTCTGCAGCTTCAGATGCTTTATCTGCGCTTTTCCATAAAATAGATGCACAACCTTCGGGTGAAATCACAGAATACGTTGAGTACTGCATCATCATCACGGTGTCAGCCACCGCAATCGCCAGTGCACCGCCTGAACCACCTTCACCAATGATGGTGGCGATGATGGGGGTGTTGAGTTTTGCCATTTCAAATAAATTGCGACCAATCGCTTCAGATTGCCCACGTTCTTCGGCTCCAATGCCAGGATAAGCACCTGGTGTGTCAATGAAAGTGAAGACAGGTAATTTAAATTTTTCTGCCACTTTCATCAAGCGCAGAGCTTTGCGATAGCCTTCTGGGCGGGGCATCCCAAAATTACGCATCGAGCGTTCTTTGGTGTCTCGGCCTTTTTGGTGACCAATGACCATACAAGCGGCCCCATCAAAACGAGCCAAGCCGCCCACAATGGACAAGTCATCGGCATAAGAGCGATCACCATGCAATTCATGAAAATCGGTGAAAATGCCATTGATGTAATCTTGCGTGTATGGGCGTTGCGGGTGGCGCGCGACTTGAGACACTTGCCATGAGGTGAGCTTTGAATAAATGTCTTTGGTTTGCTCATCGCTTTTTTTCTTTAAGCGAAAAATTTCTTCAGAAATATCCACGGCAGAATCACTCTGCACCAAGCGCAACTCTTCAATCTTGCCTTCCAGCTCGGCAATTGATTGTTCGAAATCTAAAAATGTTGGTCGCACATTTGCTCCTTGTTGACAACGGTTCACAATGTGAATTGTTATGGTTGATTCATTGCTGATTGTGTGATGACGGCATTTTAACAAAAGCCATTGATTTAAACCAGCGAACGGACGTGCATTTCAAAATAAAATTCAGTTGATGCATGTTCGGGCTTTTTTAACTAACGTTGAGACATTGAGGCATATTTTTGTTGACGCCAAATTAAACCCAACAACAGAAACCAAGCAACACCACCAAGTACTTTTGTGATGAATTCTACGCTAAAAAAATTCCATTGCATGGGTAAACCAAAGGCAATGAAAGGAAACACAAGCGAATCCACCGCAGCACTCAGGAGATTGGAACCATTCACTCGCATCCAATGGCTGTGATGACGTAAAACATGGTAAATCAAAAAATCCACAAAACCCGCAGCAGCAAAGGCTATAAATGATGCAAGCGCCACTTGAGCAGCATCTTTGTTGATGATGTAACTGGCAACAGAGCCTGAAAAAATCAAAACGGGCATTTTCCAAAACAAGCCTCGATGCTCCCAAGCGTCATGTAATTTGTCTCGAATCGCCATGTC
>ERZ724525.867-NODE-867-length-17529-cov-5.336901_pt1 | contig 17529 bp, 17 predicted proteins | sample MGYA00376058_ERZ724525 | MGnify/ENA primary metagenome ERZ724525 (study PRJEB28724, sample SAMN07190888) | wastewater metagenome | isolation source: influent of sewage treatment plant in Hong Hong | place: USA: Christiansburg, Virginia | collected 2016-03-01 ... | reverse complement strand
TAATTTGTTCTAACACATTAAAGCCGGTACCATCGGTTAATTGAATATCTAAAAAAACCAATTCTGGTTGGTTGTCTTGTATTAATTGTACAGCTTCTTTAACATTGGTTGCTTCTGCAATAATTTCAACAGGGGCATTTAGCAACAATAATAGCTGCTTTAATGTTTGCCTGCCTTTATTTTCGTCATCAACAATTATTGTTTTTAGCATGGTTATTATCTAGGCTTCTGTTAATGGTAAATATACATTAACCAATACTCCCGATTGGTCATTGTTTAATTCTTTTTTATTGATTAAATCAAAATAAAAATTACGATTAAATTGATTGGATAAAAGCTGCAAACGTTTAGTAGTAAGCTCTAGTGCAATTGATTTTTTTTCTTTATTATCATCGTTAGGCAATTTTGGTTGAATGCCTATACCATTGTCATCAATACTTACTTGTAATGTATTGGTTGCTGTGTTTTCGGTAAAAGTAATAGTGATTAATCCTGGCCAACTTATTTTGCTTAATCCATGTATAATCGCATTTTCTAAAAATGGTTGCAAAATCATGGTTGGAATTTGATAGTTGCTGGCTATTTCTTCTGAACAATGGATGGTGTAAGTAAATCTTCCTTCAAACCTCAATTGTTCTAAACTTAAGTAATCTTCTAAAATGGTAATTTCTTTTTCTATTAAAACAAATGGTTGAGCATTCCATTCTAAAATGGCTCTGGTTAACCTTGCAAATTTTCCTAAATATCTACTAGACTCTAAAGCATTGTTATTGAGTACATAGTTTTGAATGGAGTACAATGCATTGAAAAAGAAATGTGGATTCATTTGTGTTCTAAACAACTGCATTTCTAATTCGGTTTTTTGTTGAATACTTTGAAGCTGTTGTTGTTGAGCTTTCCATTGTTGGCGTTGTCTTAAATACAATACTATTCCTGTTATACCCAACGATAAAATTAAGCCTATGGTAAGCCATGCAATTTGTTTACTTAACGTAAGTTTTTCTTTCTCTGCTTTAAAGGCAATTTTTTCTGTTTTTAATTCGGCTTGATGTACTGCATTTTCAGTTTTCAATTGTTCAAAAGCTTCTCTAATTTCTATGCTGCCAATACTATCTTTTACGCTAGTAAGTATTTCAATAGATTCGAATGCGTTTTTATAATCGCCTAGTTTTTTATAAGTAAAAACTAGGTTAGTATAAACAGCTTTTTTTAAAAGTAAATTATCGTTTGCCTGTTCTGCTATTTGCTTGTACAGCATTAATGCTTTTTTATAATCTCCATTTTTAAAAGCAGTATTAGCAAATTGATTGAGTATGGTTAGTTTACCTTCTTTGTCGCCAATTTGCTCAAATATTTGTAAAGCTTCGTTATGTAAACTGTTGGCTTCTTTTGTGTTGCCTAAAGCCAATAAAATATTCCCATAATTATTTAATGTATTGGCTTTTAGTTTGAGGTTGGTTGTGTTTTTTAATAATTCTAAAGCCTCTTTGTATTTGTTAATGGCCATTGCCGTATCGCCTATTTTAACGTACAATAAAGCTTGTGTGGAAATAATATTGGGCAACGCAGGATTGTTTTTGGTACTCCATTTTACGGCTTCTTGTAGTGTTTGTTGTGCTTGTTGCAAATTACCAGCAGTCGACTCTGCATTGGCCAGATTGTTTAAAACTTTAACCATCATTGCAGAATCATTCAGTAAGGTTGCTTGGTTTTTGGCTTCTAAATATTGAAGAATGGCTTCTTTATATTTTGATTGCTCAAAGTACACCACACCAGTATTCAAGTGCAAGCTTATCCCTACAATATTGGGAGCTTCGTTTTTTAATATTTCTGCTCCTTGTTGATAGTAATATAAAGCACTGTCGAAGCTTCTTTTAAAGTAATAATAAATACCCAAATTTTTTAAAGCTTCTGCTTGACCAATAGGATGTTTTATTTTTTTAGCAAGAGCGTAAGTGCTTTTTAAACTATCTAAAATTGAGGGTGTTTTTTGTTGTACTACTTGCTGAAATCTAAGTTTGTTTAGTGCATTAATCGTTGAACTATCATTAGCTTTTACTGTATTGCAAATACAACAACAACTAAAGATTATTAAAAGAAGTTTTTTGTTAAGATGTTTTTTGGGTTGTTGCATTGATGAATATTTTAATTTCTAAAACATTAGTTTCTATTCTGCAACAAAGTACAATATTTTAAATAATATTAAGGTGTTTTTAAATAATGACTAATTGCCTTCATAAGATTGGGTTGACAAAAAAATAAAACTAGAAAAGAACTAAAAAAGGCAAGAACTAAATACTTTTTTTCTTATCGTAAGTAGCAATAACTGTAGCAATTAAAACAACAACCATACATATTGTAGCAGTTAAGCCGATAGCATAAGAACTGCTTTTTTGCCCTTGTAAAATACCATACAAAGCCCAGGAAATTATAGCACAAAATGCCCATTGCTTTTCTTTAATTCCAAAATAAATGGCTAATAATGTAGCAACTATAATCATGCAAATACTCCAAGTTGTAGGTTCTACACCAATGCCATTAAAGCCAATTGAAATAAGTAGTGCTGTAATGTTGGCAATAGTTGCAACACATATCCAAGCTAAATACACAACAAATGGAATGTGTATTGCAAATTGCTGAAATGGAGTAAATGAAACAGTTGCTTGTTGTTGTTTTATATACATGATTGTTAACGTAAATAAGAAAAGTAGCATAATGAAAACCGATGCCAATACTTGTAAATAATGCCAAGCAAAAATCCAACTTGCATTTAATATGCAAGTTCCAATAAAAATTTTTGCAACTTGAATGCTCATTTTTTCTTTAGTAGCATCGTTATTTTTTTTCAGTAATAGTTGTGTACTTGCAAATAAGTATACTGCCAACAATAAATAAATGATTCCCCATATACTAAATGTAAAACCTGCTGGTACAAAATAGTTAGGGTAAAATGCACTTACTTCTCCTGTATTTAAACCATTAATTGGTAAAATATTGGCTAGTGCATTTACGACAATCATAATAATAAATGCAGTTATTTGTAAAATAACTAGAGGTAAATTTTTTTTCATACAGTTAGTTTGAAATTGAACAAATCATAAAGGCACTTGGTTTAATGCAAGTGCCTTTATGCTAAAATTTCTAAATAAATTTTTATTGAATTACACCCAATGCTTTACCTACTTTAGTAAATGCAGCAATGGCTTTATCTAAATGTGCTTGATTGTGTGCAGCACTTAATTGTACTCTAATTCTAGCTTGCCCTTTTGCAACCACAGGAAAAAAGAAACCAATAACATAAATGCCTTCGTCTAAAATTTGGGTTGCAAAATTTTGAGCCAAAACTGCATCATATAACATTACAGGCACAATTGGGTGATCGCCAGATTTAATATCAAATCCAGCTTCCGTCATTTTAGTTCTAAAATATGTTGTATTGTATTCTAATTGGTCTCTTAATTCAGTTGTTTCAGTTAACATATTTAGTACTGCAATGCTTGCACCTACAATACTTGGAGCAACAGTATTTGAAAATAAATATGGACGACTACGCTGACGCAATAGCTCTATCACTTCTTTTTTACCACTTGTAAAACCACCACTTGCACCACCCAATGCTTTACCCAATGTGCCAGTAATAATATCAATTCTGCCCATTACATTTCTGTATTCATGTGTACCTCTTCCTGTTTTACCTAAGAAGCCAGATGAATGACATTCGTCTATCATTACAATGGCATTGTATTTATCTGCTAAGTCGCAAATTTTATCTAATTGTGCAATCGTTCCATCCATACTAAAACTGCCATCTGTAACAATAATCCTACTTCTTAAATGTGCCGATTCTTGTAGTTTAGTTTCTAAATCGTTCATGTTGTTGTGCTCGTATCTGTAACGTTGTGCTTTACATAAACGAACACCATCAATAATACTTGCATGGTTTAATGCATCGCTAATAATGGCATCTTCTTCGTTAAACAATGGTTCAAAAACGCCACCATTTGCATCAAATGCAGCAGCATATAAAATGGCATCTTCTGTACCTAAAAATTGAGCAATTTTTGTTTCTAATTCTTTGTGAATGTCTTGAGTGCCACAAATAAAACGTACACTACTCATGCCATAACCATGGCTATCAATGGCTTTGTGGGCAGCTTCAATTACTTTTGGGTGAGAAGATAAACCCAAGTAATTGTTGGCACAAAAGTTTAAAACGGTTTTTCCATTTACAACTATTTCAGCACCTTGTTCACTAGTAATTATTCTTTCTTTTTTCGATAAACCAGCAGCTTCAATTTCTGCAAGTTCAGTAGTAATTCTTTTTGTAAACTGTGTATTCATATGCAAGCAAATTTTAAGATTGCAAAGATAGGTTTTGTATATATGCAGCCACTTTTGTTTGTTGGTAAGGATATTGAATTGTTAATTTTAATGAAATAAATTATTTTATTCATTAGGTTCAACTCAAAATATAGTTGAAGAATCTTATTTTTAATAAATATAATTTACATATGAAGTATATACTTTTTTCACTTGTTGTTTTTTCTTTTCAGTTGTCTTCAGTTATTGCACAAGAAAATAATGAAAAGAAAATTTCGGTTTGTTTAACACAAAATGAAATGGATTTGTATAAACTAATTATGCAGTATCGGAAAGAAAAAGGGTTGCCTTCAATTCCATTGTCTACCTCATTAAGTTTTGTTGCACAAACACATGCTAGAGATGTAGTTAAAAATAAACCCAATGTAGGTAGTTGTAATATGCACAGTTGGAGTAGCAATGGAACTTGGACAAGTTGTTGTTACACACCAGATCATAAAGAGGCAGAATGTATGTGGAATAAACCCAAACAATTAACCAATTATAAAGGGTATGGGTTTGAAATTTCTTTTAGCACATACCATAGCAATGATGCTACTTATACTGCAACCGCAGAAGAATCGTTACAAGGTTGGAAAACAAGTAGTGGACATAACGATGTAATCATTAACCAAAGCATTTGGAAAACCGAACCTTGGAAATCTATTGGTATTGGTATTTACCAAGGTTATGCTTGTGTATGGTTTGGTAGAGAAACTGATGTTGAAGCAATGCCAGTTGTTTGTAAATAGCTATTATTGAATTACAACTTTTTCGTTACCAAGTATTGTGTTGTTAGATGAAATAATTAATAAATAATTTCCTTTAGACCAATGATTGGTTTGAATATCTAAAGCTGTACCCGAAAAGTTTAATGTTGTTATTAAAGCTCCAATGCTATTATAAACGTCTACTTTTTTATTGCCAACAATATCTGTAGTAACTGAAAATGAATTGGCTGTTACAGGGTTTGGATATACTTTTAGTATAGCATTTTTTTCATTAAAACTAATGGCTCTTATATTGCTATAAGTACTGTTTCCATTGGGTTCTATGAATTTTATTTTATAATAAACTGTTGTTGGTTGTAAAATTTTATCAGTAAAAATATAATTATTTTTATCATTGGTTTTATTGATAGTGGCTATAGAAATGAAGTTGTTGCTGTTATTAATAGAACGAAATACTTCAAATTGTTTTATACTGCTAGATTCTAAAACTTTCCAGTTTAACAAAGCATTGTTATTTTGTTTTGTAACTGTAAAATAATCTAACTGCATTGGTAATACGTTTGATGGAGCAGTAATTATATCGCTTCTGTATTTTTTGTATGTATCATTCGTTAAATCTTTGGCTTGAGTACCATCATTGTAAAATTCAAACGAACCGTTATCGCTAATAATTTGAAGTTTGTTTAAAGCAAGATTGTTGTTTTCATTTATTTCAATACAAGCTTCTGCATTCAAAGTAGAAATATCCATATTGGTAATTTGAATTGGGGCATCTGTTGCAACACCAGTCCATTTGAAGATTGCACCATTTAAAGGGGTATTGTCATAATTGCCAGCAACAATAATAAATACACCGTTTGATAAACGAACAATATCCCTTATTCCTCTTCCTCCCAAATTCAATTCAATGGGGTTGCCAAAAGTTGGATTGCCAGATGGGCTTCCATTATTAAACCAAGTTTCAAAATTGAGTAGTGGTGCAATTACTGCTTTTGTTCTATTTGCTGTTGGTACCAATGGAGCTCTAAAACTTATGTATAAAGTAGTATTATCTGGGCCTATTGTCATGCCTTCTACATTAAAGCCATCAATAGTTTTAGCATCATGTCCACTAGAAGTACTAGAGGTAAAATTGTAACCATTGGCATCGCCCCAAATAATTAGTCTTTGTCTTAAACTACTGTAGTAACCATTTACAGAAAACGATGTTGTAGAACCTGTGCCTGTAATAGTTGTAGCAAAAAGTTTGTTGCTATTTACTTTATAAATATTTGATGAGCCAGCATTACTCATTGAGCCTAACCAATAAACTTTATTGGCAGTTATACGGCTTCTTACGCATGCTTCAACATCAACTTCTTTATAATCTCCAGCACTACCGTCTGTTAAACCAAGTAAATCGCCAAAATAATAAGTCTTTACCGGAAGCCCAGATTGACTTCTATTTACAACATACAAATTATTTTTTTCGTCATCGGCCATTACCATAAAATCATTATCTAATGAAACCGTAGCAGATGCATCGGAATATCCAGTATGCCAAAATGTTGTTGTTGGTGTAGTTGAAGCTACAGATGCTGCATAGTTAATTGTTAACGTTTTGCTACTGCTTGCTTTGGTTAAGGTTAAAGTAATATTTGCATATCCTATACCGGTTGGTGTAATTTTTATAGTTGCAGTACCATCTGCTTTTGTAATAATAATATTGGCATTGGACACTACACTCGTTTTACTACTAGCTGCAGTAAGCGTATAGTTAGCTGCAGTAATTGGACTTCCGTCATCCTTTATATCAACTACAATTCCTACTGTTTTAGCTGGGTCTGTTGGGTCGTTAATTACACCACTAACTGCCGGTGGATTTATAAAGCTGCTTGTTAAGCTGGTATTAAATGTGAGAGTTATAGCTTGTACTTTATTTTCTTTTGACATTGTTTGTGCAGTTATCATATTGGTATAGCAACTAGCAACTATTAGTACGAAATATGGCAATAATGTTTTTTTCATTTTAAGTTGTAAAAATTTAGATATATACAATTTTCATGAAGGTATATTTTTTTTACTTCAACCAAAACTATTTCAAGCAAACTGTTATTTAGGTATATTTTAAATTATTACATACTTCTGCCACAATTAAAATTACGCTTTGATATTATTTAAATAAAGGATGCTTCACGTATAAGTTTATGCTCAAATTAACCCAAAAATTAAACAATTGCATAACCTACCTTTGCAAAAATTTTATAGTATGGAATATCGTATAGAAAAAGACACTATGGGTGAGGTAAAAGTGCCAACTCATGTTTATTGGGGTGCACAAACCCAACGTAGTATTGATAACTTTAAAATAGCACAAGACATTAATAAAATGCCGAAAGAAATTATTGCTGCTTTTGCTTATTTAAAAAAATCGGCTGCATTGGCAAACCATGAATTGGGTGTTTTGCCAATTGAAAAGAAAGATGCAATTGCAGCAGTATGTGATGAAATTTTAGAAGGAAAATTAAACGATCAATTTCCTTTGGTTGTTTGGCAAACAGGTAGTGGTACGCAAAGCAATATGAACGTAAATGAAGTAGTTGCTTACAAAGCTCATGTAAATGCAGGTGGAAGTTTATTAGACGAAAAAAAATCTATTCATCCAAATGATGATGTGAATAAAAGTCAATCTAGTAACGATACTTTTCCAACAGCCATGCACATTGCTGCATATAAAATGCTCATGGAAACTACGATTCCTGGTATTACTAAATTACGTGATACACTTGCTGCAAAAAGCAAAGCGTTTATGCATGTTGTAAAAATTGGTAGAACACATTTTATGGACGCAACTCCATTAACCGTTGGTCAAGAGTTTAGTGGTTATGTTGCACAATTAACTCATGGATTAAAAGCAATCAACAATTCTTTGTCGCATTTATCTGAGTTGGCTTTGGGTGGAACTGCAGTTGGTACAGGTATTAATACACCTAAAGGATATGATGTTTGTGTGGCTAAACATATTGCTGCATTAACTGGATTGCCTTTTGTTACTGCAGAAAATAAATTTGAAGCATTGGCTGCACATGACGCAATTGTAGAAGCTCATGGAGCATTGAAAACAGTTGCAGTAAGTTTAATGAAAATTGCCAACGATATCAGAATGTTATCGAGTGGTCCGAGAAGCGGTATTGGTGAAATTTTTATTCCAGATAATGAACCAGGAAGTTCAATTATGCCAGGTAAAGTAAACCCAACCCAATGTGAGGCATTAACTATGATTGCTGCACAAGTAATGGGCAATGATGTAACTGTTGGTATTGGTGGAAGTTTAGGCCATTTTGAATTGAACGTGTTTAAGCCTGTAATGATTTTTAATTTTTTACATAGTGCTCGTTTAATTGGAGAAGGTTGCGTTTCTTTTAATGATAAATGTGCAATTGGACTTAAGCCCATAGAAGAAAATATTAAAAAACACGTTGACAATAGCCTAATGTTGGTTACAGCTTTAAACACTAAAATTGGTTATTACAATGCAGCAGCTATTGCACAAGATGCTCACCACCGTGGCATTACATTAAAACAATCTGCTTTAGAATACAAATTGAAGGGATTAGATTTTGAACACATGACTTCAGATCAATTTGATGCTTGGGTAGTGCCAAGTGAAATGTGTGGAGAAATTAAATAAAAAATTTGCCTAAAATACTCTGTAAGGCGATGAGCTTTACAGAGTATTTTATTGCTTATAAAACTATATACAAAAAATAAAATAGAACTACAATGAAGCTTGCCACAAAAATAATTCATGCTGGTATGGAACCAGATCCAAGTACCGGTTCAGTAATGATTCCTATTTATCAAACGAGTACTTATGTACAAGAATCTCCTGGAAAAAATAAAGGTTTTGAATATGCACGTAGCCAAAACCCAACACGTTTTGCATTAGAAGAGGCATTTGCTAAAATTGAAAATGGTAAATATGGCTTAGCTTTTAGTAGTGGCGTTGCAGCTACAGATGCTGTAATTAAATTATTGAATCCTGGAGATGAAGTAATTGCTGCTAACGATATGTATGGTGGTACGTATAGATTGTTTACCAAAGTATTTGAACGTTTTGGAATTGTATTTACTTATGTTGATACTACCAATGCTGAAAATATTGCTAATGTGATTTCTGCCAAAACAAAATTGGTATGGATTGAAACACCAACCAATCCTTTAATGAATATTACAGATATTGCTGCTGTTGCTGCTATAACAAAAGCCAACAATTGTTTGTTGTGTGTTGACAATACATTTGCGTCACCATACCTACAAAATCCTTTGGATTTGGGTGCTGATATTGTAATGCACAGTGCAACAAAATATTTAGGAGGTCATAGCGATGTAATACAAGGTTGTTTAGTGATAAATGATAAAGCATTAAGAGACGAGTTATATTTTATACAAAAAAGTTGTGGAGCAGTTCCTGGTCCACAAGATTGTTTTTTAGTATTGCGTGGCATAAAAACGTTGCATGTTCGTATGCAACGCCATTGTGAAAATGGAGAAAAAATTGCTCATTGGTTACGCAACAATCCAAAGGTTGCAAAAGTATATTGGCCAGGTTTTGAAGATAGTAAAGGGTATGCTGTTGCCAAGAAACAAATGAGAGGTTTTGGTGGTATGATTAGTTTTGAATTAAAGAATGATACTGTTGAAGAAGTGAATAGAGTATTATCGAGTACACATTTATTTTCTTTAGCAGAAAGTTTAGGTGGTGTAGAAAGTTTAATCAATCATCCTGCAACCATGACGCATGCCTCTATCCCTAGAGAAGAAAGAATTAAGAATGGTTTAAGTGATGGTTTAATTCGTTTGAGTGTTGGTATAGAAGATGTTGATGATTTAATAGAAGATTTGAATAAAGCGATTGGATAAATTGATAAAAGCCCCTCAATATAGTGAGGGGCTTTTTTTTATTTTTTCGAATAAAATTGCATGAATACTCAAGGTTTTATCTCTCCTCCCAATAATATTAAACTATTTAAAATCTAGATGATTAAATATAGGTTAGTTCTTCCTTTTATCTCAATGATATTAGTCATTTTTAAGCCCACTACTTCGCAATAGCTTTACAATATGAATTTGAGTAGAGAATTTCTAATTTTTGCTATAATGTAATTGTTGTTTTACATTTTAATTCATACTACTGCTTTATAACAAATACGTTTTTCTAGAGGTTACAACCCAAAAGCATCTCCTTGCAATTGTATTATTTTTAGTAATACCCTTACACTGAGTTAGTTGAAAATGGTTTCAATATTATTTACTTTTAAACTATTTGTCATGAAAAACTCAATAAAACTCTTAACTGCAGCACTCTTTTATTTAATACTAGTTGGCTGCTCTCAACCTAAGCAGGTAACTGTTCAAGAAGTTCCAAGAGTAATAGAAAAAGAAAGGGTCATAAGCAAACCTTTTGATGCAGTTTGGCAAACCTCAATAGAATGGTTTGCAACCCATAATACACCCATTAAAAACCTCGATAGAGCTTCTGGTTTAATTTCTACAGAATATAGTGTTTCAATAGGTGATGCATATAGGTACATGTCTTGTGCAAGTGGAAATTCAACGTTTAGTGGTAAGGTTGAAGTTGGCAATTATACAGGCAACTTTAATGTGCTCGTTAAAAAACTGGCCGACAATTCTACTAAGATAAGTGTAAACGTGTTTTTTGGTTGTACTGTAAATAAGTTCAAGTACAAAAACATACTTAGTTCAGAATACGTATTAGAATCTAGCACTAGAGTCAATTGTACATCAACAGGGTTATTGGAAAAAGAAATACTTAATTACTTAGAAGCTGGAAATTAGTTTTTGTACAGAGCACTATGTTATGGTACATACTAGCAAAATGTACCATAACATAGTTTGTAATATTTAGCTTACTTAAATTAGTTGCTATGAAAAAGAGTTCCCAATTTTCGTATTCTTTGTTAATGAATATTTTTTGTACAATATTTTTTTCAGGATTGTATTTTTCTGCGAATGCTCAAGCTGGGTTTCCTTTGGCGTTAGGCGATCAGATTATATATTATCCAAAACTTCAGAATAAAGTTCAAAATATTGAAGCAATAAAGACAGGCTTAACGCAATCTTTAAAACGAGTAAATCAGGTATTTGATATCGCATCTAAAACTGCCATCAACTCAAAAGATATTAAAACAATTTTGGTACAAAACGATCGAATTGAATTAGAAGTTAAAGGCAAAAAAAATAATTTTATTTGGTTGTTTTCGGCAATAGATGATAGTACGATGTATTTTATTGGGAAGCAAAATGCAGGCAATTATATCTTTCTGCCCTCTGCAGCAAACTTTGCATTTGCAGAATTAGACGCTGCACAACAATTTGCTGATAATATTTATGCAGTTCAATATTCAAATATTAATAGACTAAGAGACTCGGTATTAAGCTCTTTTAAAGAAAAAGTGACTGCTTTTAAAACTGCTAAAAAAGAAGCAGTAATTCGAGATGAACAGGAAAGTTTGTTTTTATTAGCCGATACTGTTAGCCAAAAAATGGACTACTTCTCGGCTATAAAAATTTACTTGAAAGCCATTGAAATAGATGAGTTGTCTTATCCAAAAGCATACGCAAATATTGCATTACTATATGCTCAAATTAATTTCTTTGATTATGCCATTTTGTATATGCAACAATACTTGATGCTTGAAACAGAAACAGTTGCAATACGAGGTGCAAAAGATAAAATGTACGAGTGGGAAAGTTTAATTTATTACTGATATTTTACCAAATCATGTTTAAGAATATACTCATAATAGCAACATTATTTTTACTTAAAGTAGATCAAGTAAATGCTCAAGATAGTGTTACTGCTATGAATGCTTTTCAACAAGATTCACTACTAAAAAATGAATTATTGTTAACAAGAAAATTACTCTATCAAACTTTGCAACAAAATGCTTCTGTAATAGAAATTAATCAACAAATAAACTATTCGGTTTATAATTTTGGGTATATACAAAATGTTTATCTATCGGCAAATGGATTTCAATTTAATTGTAATTCTAGCCAAACGTCTACTATTTTTTTTAATGAAATAACAGACTTGAAGTTTAAAATAAATATTATAGAAAATAGCATTCAAAGCGGAGGGCTAGTAACAGAGTATAAGTTATCTATTGGCAATATTACCTTATCTGTTAAGCAAAATAATTACAATATTTTAAAAGTTATGCAACAACAATTTATTCAACTTCAAAAACTGTTAAATAATGTTCATTTTAATATGATTGCATTTAAACAACAGGCAATTGAATTTAATGCAATGGTTAATAAACCTGTTGCTACAGAAGAAATTTGTAAATACATTGTTCAAGCAGAAGTACAAGCCAAATTGTACAACTACGAAAAAGCAATTGAATTAAATTATCAAATAATTGCTACGCATTCAACTGCTTACCCCTCTGCATATTTTAATGTGGCAATTCTTTTAGCAGAAACCAATAAACTTCATTCTGCAATTTTCAATATGCAAAAATTTTTATTGCTAAATCCAAATATAAAAGACGAAGAATTTGGTAAAGCAAAAATTGCGGAATGGCAGATAATACTCAACAATTAAAACTGTATAAAATGTTCAAGATAAAAATAGTTATACTGCTACTGCTTTTACTACAAAGCAATAATTTATTGAGCCAATCTGCAATAGGGCAGTTAGAGAATATGACTGGTCAAAAAATTAATCGTTATAACACAAACAACTCTTCTAATTACGATATGAATTCGATGATTTCTGGAATGCTTGCACAAAGCTTAATAAAATCTCTTTTCAATTCTAATGCAAAAAATTATAATGCTGTTAAAGAAGTAAAAGAGCAGCCCACTTATTTAGTTACAAGTATTTATGGTGAAAGTCAAAGTGTGGCTCTAAAACTAAAGATAAATAAGTACAAAAATTTAATGCAAACGTATAAATTTTTAAAAGATTCTTCCGCTTTAAAATACACTGCATTTGACGAAAAAAAAGAGTTAACCCCTGAACAAAAAAAAGCAAGCTGTATTATAGCTCAAAGAGAAATTAACAAGCTAAATACAATGAAGTTAAATTTTGAAAAGCAGTTGTTAAGTATGGAAAAACTTGCCAATGATATGGAAGATTATAAAAAAGATTTTATACAAAAAAAAGACTCTGCCATGAGTGGTTATGTAGACAATATATTGGATGTTTTACCTATAGATGTTATGGAAAAAAATGCTAAAAAATTAATTAGAGAAGGAAAAACATTTGAAGAACAAGCTAAAGGAGGAAAATTATTAGAGGAGGCCAAAAGGTTGGGAGAGGAGCTATCTAAAACTAAAAGGTTAAATGCTGCTGCAAATTTATTAATGAAAAATACAGATGAAAAAAGTATACAAGGCAAAAGATTAGATCAAATCATACAAACCAATGAAAATATTAGCAATACTGGTGTGTTAATTGAAGAACTTTCGTCACTCGGAGGTAATAAATATGAGGTTTTGATTAAAAGGTTTGGGAAAAATTTACAACTACAAGGTGCTGCTTTAAAAGTGTATGCTGATATAGCAGATGGGAGTAATATTTCTTGGGATATGGCAGGAAAAACAGCACAAAATTTTATTGGTATTGCTGGGCAGTTTTGGCCATTTGTAAGAATTACCAATGCAGCAGAGCAATTGGTAGAAAAAACTGCCTATGCTGCTTATGCTAAGTTTGCAGCTCATCAAGTATCAATCTCTCTATCACATAATGCAAAAGCAAAAGAATATCTAAGCAATCAATTAAAAGATATTAAAGAAAAATTGAAGCAATATGAAAATGTAGTGAATGAATATAAAAAAATAAATCCTAAAGGTTGCCCTATAGAATAACTTATTTTTTATGGAAACTCTTTACAAATGCTTTTCAAAGTAAGTTGTATGAGAAATGAGTAACCAGTTTTTTTCTTGTTTAGTATATACCCTAATATACCATAGATAATAATTATCAACTTTGTCTTTGTTTTTTTTCTGAATATTTAGTTTGCCTCTTACAATAGCCAAAAAATTGTGTAGTTCTACTTTTACAGAATCATGATTGCGACTAATAAAATTCCCTTTTGCAGCCGATAGAAGCCAAGATGATTTTGAATCTACTCTGCCAGACCCATGGTTAAAAACAAAATCATTTCTATATAATTTACTAAGGCTAGCGGTATCGGCTTGTACTACTAAATTATCAATTTGTTGATTGGTTTCAATTACTTTAAGACTGTCACTTATTTGTGCTTGAATTACATAGCCTTGTAAAATAAGTACAATAGCTACAATTACTTTTTTCATTTGTTTTAAATATTTGATTAAAGTTAGTAAACTTATTTTTGCATGATGCAGCAAAATAAGAATTTGGTTAGCTTCTTAAATACCAAGGTAGAAGAATACAATCAACCTAGTTTTATTAAGGATGACCCAATCTGTATTCCTCATTTATTTACTAAAAAACAAGATATAGAAATTGCTGGATTTTTTGCTGCCACTTTTGCTTGGGGCAACAGAACAACCATTATTAAAAAAAGTAAAGAGTTGATGCAATTAATGAATATGCAGCCTTACGAGTTTGTATTGCATCATTCTGACAATGATTTAAAAAGCTTGCTCAATTTTAAACACAGAACTTTTAACGCAACTGATTTGTTGTATTTTATTGAATTTTTTAGATTTCATTACACCAACAATAAAAGTTTAGAAACTGCATTTACAAAATGGGGAGATGATGTAGAACAAATGCTTACGGGGTTTCATCATTATTTTTTTAGTTTGGAGCATGTGCCTAACAGAACAAAAAAACATGTTGCAACACCGTACAAAAAATCCAATTGTAAAAGGTTAAATATGTTTTTACGTTGGATGGTTAGAAAAGATAGTAAAGGTGTTGATTTTGGTATTTGGAAAAACATTTCACCAGCACAATTAATTTGCCCAGTTGATGTACATGTTGCCAGAGTAGCCAAACGATTTGGTTTAATACAACGCAATCAAATGGATTGGAATACAGCCATTGAGTTAACCAATTTTTTACGAACTTTAGATGCCAACGACCCAGTGAAGTATGATTTTGCATTGTTTGCATTGGGTGTAGTGGAAAAATACAATTAACCATGTTAGATATAGCAACAATAGAACAACTTTCGTTTGAAGAACTTGCTAAAACAATTGAAAATTTAATAAATACCGATTTTGAAAAATTGGTGTTTTTATTGTACAGAATTGATGTTAGTGAACAAAAAATAAATGATTTACTTCAAAATACACAAGCTGGAAATGCAGGGGAGTTAATTGTACAAGCGATTATTGAAAGATTAGCTGAGAAAAAAGCAAGTAGAGAAAAGTATAAACAGGAAGGCGAAATTGCTGAAGAGGATAAATGGTAAAAGTTATTTATTGCTCTGCTTTTTGCTCTGCGAAGTTTCTAAACTTCGCAGGTGCTATGTTCTTTAGAGTCTTAGACTCCTTATAAAAATTAATATATATAATTTAAAAGGTCATAAAAGCACAAGGCGTTGAAGTGTGCGACGCAACAGGGGCTAAATAGAAATTCTGTAGTCTATCCCCAAATTATCAGCTATTTTTATCACTAAATTTTAATACGATGAAGCTTGTATCTTATTTAAAAGATGAACACGATCAGTTGGCATTTTTAGTAGACAATCGTTTATTCGATTGTGATGTTGTGCATCCAGAATTACCAAGTAGTATGAATATGTTTTTAAGCTATTGGGACGATATGTTTCCTATTGCACAAGCTGTAAATGCTGCAATTATCGATGGAAGGATCAATAAAGAAAATGGGGTTTCGTTAGATGACGTAAATCTGCTTTCACCAATTCCTTTTCCTACAAGTTGTAGAGATGGTTATGCTTTTAGGCAACATGTGGCTGCTGCAAGACGCAATAGAAAAGTTGATATGATTCCTGAGTTTGATCAATACCCAATTTTTTATTTTACCAATCATTTAGCCATTCAAGGGCCTGGAGATATTCTTTGTATGCCAGATCATTTTGAGAAATTAGACTTTGAGTTAGAAGCTGCCATTGTAATTTGCAAACATGGAAGAAATGTACCTGCTGAAGAAGCTGATAGCTATATTGGTGGTTTAATGATTATGAATGATATGAGTGCAAGGCGTTTGCAAATGGAAGAAATGCTATTGAATCTTGGCCCTGCAAAAGGGAAAGATTTTAGTACAGTAATTGGTCCATGTTTAGTTACATTAGATGAATTGGAGCAATATGAAATTCCTGCAAAAGAAAACCATGTAGGTAAATCTTGGAATTTAAATATGAAATGTTGGGTAAATGGTGTACAAGTAAGTGAAGGCAATGTGGGTGATATGGATTGGACTTTTGCCGAAATTATTGAACGTTGCAGCTATGGCGTGAACCTACATGCAGGCGATGTAATTGGTAGTGGAACTGTTGGCACAGGCTGCTTTTTAGAATTGAATGGTACAGGTTTATTAAACGATCCTAACTATGCTGTTCAGTGGTTACAAGAAGGAGATGTAGTAGAAATGGAAATTGCTGGTTTAGGAAAATTGAGCAATACAATTGTGAGGGAAGAAAACGATTTTTCAATTCTAGCAAAGAAGAAAATTTCTTAACCGCAGAGAACAAGAGTTTTAGAGTTAACGCAGAGAGTATGACAAAAGAAAACTGAATAACTTGGTGAAATTATTTTCTACTTTAATGAAGAATATTTTTAACCGCAGAGAACAAGAGTTGAAGAGTTAACCCAGAGATTATGACAAGAGAAAAACTGAATGAACTTGGTGGAATTATTTTAGATGCATCAATTACTGTGCATAAGGAACTTGGTGCAGGGTTGTTAGAAAGTGCTTATGAAATAAGTTTACGAAGGGAGTTAGAGTTAAGAGGACTTTCGGTAAAATCTCAAGTGCCTGTTAACCTTAACTATAAAGGCGAAGACTTAGGCAAATCTTACGTGATTGATTTGTTAGTGGAAAACGAAATAATCATCGAAGTCAAAGCAGTAGAAACAATGATTCCTATTTTTGATGCACAAATAATTACTTATCTAAAACTTTACAATAAATCTCTTGGTTACCTTATTAACTTCAATGTTAGTTTATTGAAAGAGGGCTTTAGAAGAATAGTATATAAATTTTAACTGTGCGAAAACCTCTGTATCTCATGTTCTCAGCGGTAAAAAAAGGACAATGAAAGTCAAGTCCTTTTTAAGGTTAGTTTATTAGAAGAATAGTATATAAATTTTAGCTCTGCGAAAACCTCTGTATCTCATGTTCTCAGCGGTGAAAAAAATATCAAGAAAGCTAAGGTCTTTTCAATTTCAATGTAGTTTATTAAAAGATGGCTTTAAAAGAATAGTATATAAATTTTAGCTCTGCGAAAACCTCTGTATCTCATGTTCTCAG
>ERZ724525.859-NODE-859-length-17613-cov-6.475624_pt1 | contig 17613 bp, 16 predicted proteins | sample MGYA00376058_ERZ724525 | MGnify/ENA primary metagenome ERZ724525 (study PRJEB28724, sample SAMN07190888) | wastewater metagenome | isolation source: influent of sewage treatment plant in Hong Hong | place: USA: Christiansburg, Virginia | collected 2016-03-01 ... | reverse complement strand
CCATGATTGGCGCGATTTTTCTGGATGCTGGATTCGACGCGGCGCAGGCGGTTGTGGCACAGTTGTATGCGCCTCTATTGAAAACCATAGACCCCAGCAATGCGGGTAAAGATGCCAAAACCCAATTGCAAGAGCGCTTGCAAGCTCAAAAATTAGCTGTTCCAAAATACACCATCATTGACATTCAAGGGGCGGCGCACGAACAGCTGTTCACTGTGTCTTGCGTCATTGATGCTTTGCACATCAAGACCAAAGGTGAAGGCAGTACCCGCCGCTTGGCCGAGCAACATGCCGCTCATTTGGCCATGTCAGTGTTGGACAATGCTGTTAAACAACATCCTTCAAAACGTGGATAATAGGGAAAAAACATGAAAAAGGTAAACACCTGCTTTTTTCATGTTTGACATTGAAAGGCGTTGAGCAGCAAGCATTCACACAACATCCACAGTAAACACCGTGAATAATCCGTTGAGTTGATTGATGGATTGATGATGGGTTGATTGACCCGTTTACTTGGGTTTGATTGGGTTTTGTGCGGATTTCTCGCTCAAAACCTCTATTTTTCAACAAACGCAAAACAGGCTTTACTTTGTGTTTAACAACAGTACAACCAAACACCCTAAACCAAAGCATTGGATGATTGACAAAAGTCACCATGGCTGACGGATCGGCTGGCCTTATCCGCGCAGCCACGGTCATCTCTGGCCTCCAGTCGAACACAACGCACAAGCAAAGCATACACCATGACAGATCAGATCAGTAATTCACCCGAAACAGCAGAAACACCGTTCCATACGGGGTTTGTCGCCATCATAGGTCGCCCAAATGTGGGCAAATCGACGTTGATGAATAAACTCATCGGACAGAAAGTGTCGATCACCTCAAAAAAGGCCCAAACCACCCGCCATCGCATCAATGGCGTGTTGACGCAAGACAACACCCAATATATTTTTGTGGACACACCAGGCTTTCAAACCAAGCATGGCGGTGCATTGAATCGCGTGCTCAACCGCAATGTGTCGCAGGCGCTCGGTGAGGTCGATGTGGTGGTGTGGGTCATCGAGGCGATGAAATTCACCCAGCAAGATGAAGCTGTGTTGAAAATTCTGCCACGTGAAACCCCCGTGATTTTGGTCATCAATAAAGTCGATGCTTTGGAAAAGAAAAATGATTTGCTGCCCTTTGTACAAAAAGTCAGTGGCCAATTCAATTTTGCGCAAATCATACCCGTCAGCGCTAAAAATGGTGTTCAGACCGATCTCTTGTTGAAAGAAATCAAACCTTATTTACCTGAAAATCCTGCGTTTTTTGATGAAGATGACATCACCGACCGCCCGACCCGTTTCTTGGCGACCGAAATTGTGCGTGAGAAAATTTTCCGTTTGTCGGGGGATGAGGTGCCGTACGGTTGTACTGTTGAGATTGAGCAGTTTCAAGAAGATGGCAAAATGTACCGCATCGCCGCCGCCATTTTGGTTGAACGTGATGCGCACAAAGCCATGCTGATTGGCAAGGATGGGGAGCGCTTGAAACGCATCGCCTCTGAATCGCGGGTGGACATGGAGCGATTGTTTGGTTGCAAAGTATTTTTAGAAGTATGGATCAAAGTGCGCCAAGGTTGGGCAGATTCTGAATCGAGTTTGCGCAAATTGGGCTATGAGTAAAAGCCTCGACACATCAACCCCCTGACTTTGAATGCCGTCAACCATTAAAATCCCCATCGTTAAGCTTGAGCGCCGCAAAGGCGTTGACATGCCTGTATTGAGACGGGAGAGTGTGGCGCGGGCGGCCTCAAAAATATTGCATGAACCTGCGTATATTTTACACAGCCAGCCTTACTCTGAGACCAGCTTGCTGTTGGATGTGTTCACACGACATCACGGCCGCATCAGTGTGTTGGCAAAAGGAGCCAAGCGCCCTTACACGCAGTGGCGCGCGAGCACTTTTCAGACATTTCAAACCTTGTCCATTGGCTATACGGGTAAATCTCAGGTGAAGACCTTATTGGATTTGGAGTGGGTGGGTGGCATCCCGATGCTGCAAGGCGCGGCCTTGATGGCGGGTTATTATATGAATGAATGGATGCGCCGTGCATTGGCTTTGGACGATGCACATCCGCTGCTGTTTGATGTGTATCAGCACAGTTTGGCTGATTTGAGCCTGAGCACCGTGGCCGAACATGCGGCGGCTTTACGGGGCTTTGAGCTGGCATTGTTGCGCGAGTTGGGTTATGGTGTGCCTTTGACTGTGGCGCATGGTGTGATTGAGTTTGACGCGCGTTATGGGTTGGCAATGTCGGCACATGAGTGGGTTCGCATCGATGCGGCTCACGCACCGAATGATATGCATGTCGTGCATGGACAAACCTTACTGGATTTGCAACGAAATCAATTTCACGCGGCACAAACCGCGCTGGAATCCAAACATTTGCTGCGGTTTTTATTGCACCACCACATTGGTGAGCGACCCCTGCACACTCGGAATTTACTCATCGAATTGCACCAATTGTAGTTCATCACAGGGGGCAAACCCACATTGTGTTTGCTTGGTTTTAGGATTGTTCAGCGGCAAATTTGAGCAATAAAGACGCATGAAACAAGGTCGCATGAAACTTAAAAATTCAAACACGTTCAAAAATAAATCATCAAATCATCAATCAATTTTCACACATCATTTGGGCTCATTATGAACAATCACATTCGTTTAGGCATTAACATTGACCACGTTGCGACAGTGCGTCAGGCTCGTCGCACAGTGTATCCATCGACGTTGGTGGCGGCGGAAGTCGCAGAAATGGCTGGGGCTGATTTAATCACCGTGCATTTGCGTGAGGATCGCCGACACATTCAAGATGCCGATGTGGCTGAGTTGGCGGCGGCATTTAAAAACCATCAATTGCACACTTATATGAACCTAGAATCCGCCATCACTGACGAGATGATTGCCCATGCGTGCATGATCGCGCCGCGCGATGTGTGCCTTGTGCCTGAAAAACGTGAGGAAGTGACGACTGAGGGCGGTCTGGATGTGGTCGTTTATCGTGAAGCGGTCAAGTCGGCGATTGCACGTTTGAGTGATGCGGGCGTGCAACAGGTGTCTTTGTTTGTCGACCCAACGGTTGAGGCCATGCAAGCTGCGGCGGATGTCGGGGCGCCTGTGGTCGAGCTGCACACGGGTTGCTACGCGGATGCCGCCAACGATGACGCTCAAGCACATGAATTGGAGCGCATTCGTGTGGCGGCGATGGAAGGTAAACGCCTGGGTTTGCGCATTCATGCGGGGCATGGTTTGCATTATGACAATGTGCAAGCCATTGCTGCGATTACCGTGATCGATGAGTTGAACATTGGCCATGCCATTGTGGCTCGTGCCGTGTTTGATGGCTTGGAAAAAGCCGTGCGCGACATGAAAGCAATCATGCATCAAGCGCGCGTGACCGCGTTGCAAATCAAATGATTTACGGCATCGGCACCGATTTGCTCAAGGTGGAGCGCATCCATGCGGCTTTTGCAGCGCGTGGGGAGCGTTTTGCGCGACGGATTTTGGGAGATGATGAGCTTAAGGTGTTTCATGCCCGATATGCGCGCAATCACGAACGCGGCTTGTTGTTTTTATCCACCCGTTTTGCGGCAAAAGAGGCTTTTTCAAAAGCAATTGGTTTGGGGCTGCACAGCCCAATGAGTTGGCGCGTGGTTCAGTTTGTCAATGCCCCATCGGGTAAGCCGGTGGTTCAATTGTCCGAGCCGCTGCTGTCATGGTGTGATGCACGTGGTTTAAATTTCCATGTCACAATGACCGATGAAAGCGATGTGGTGTGCGCATTTGTGGTGGCGGAAACAATGAAGGACTCAAAATGAACATCGATCCATTAATGAATATCGATCCATTGACCTCGAAAAAATCGAACAAACCAGGCCCTATCGTCGTTGACCTGTTGGGGCAAAGCTTAACCGATGAAGATAAAAGACGCCTTCAGCACCCATTGACGGGCGGCGTGATCATTTTTGGTCGAAATTTCAAATCGCGTGTGCAAGTCACCCGCCTGATTCGCTCGATTCGCGCCTTGCGCCCTGAGCTGCTCATCAGTGTGGATCATGAAGGCGGGCGTGTTCAACGTTTCAAGACCGATGGTTTTACCCATTTGCCTGCCATGCGTGTGCTGGGGCAATTGTGGCTGACAGATCCTTTGAACGCCATGCGCATCACCACGGCCGCTGGCTTTGTGCTGGCCGCAGAGTTGCGAGCGGTTGGGGTGGATTACAGTTACACGCCTGTGCTGGATTTGGATTTTGGTGAAAGCACGGTGATCGGTGACCGTGCGTTTTCGCATGATGCGCGCGTGGTGACGATGTTGGCAAAAGCCTTGCAACATGGCTTGCTGCAAGCGGGCATGAAAAGTTGCGGCAAACATTTCCCTGGGCATGGCTTTGTGGCTGCGGATTCGCACACCGACATGCCTGTGGATCAACGCAGTTTGAAAAGAATCATGGCCGATGATGTCTTGCCGTATCAGATGTTGATGCAGGATTTGGCTGCTGTGATGCCAGCGCACGTGGTGTATCCAAAAGTTGATGCACAAGCGGCGGGGTTCTCGACCACATGGTTGGGCATGTTGCGAGAGCAACTTGGTTTTTCAGGGGCGATTGTGTCCGATGACTTGAGCATGGCAGGGGCTGCCTTGTTGTATCCGAACGTGGTGGAGCGCGTTAAAGTGGCGCTTGATGCAGGTTGCGATCAGGTGCTGATTTGCAATCGCCCTCATGATCTGGATGCCGCGCTCAATGGTGTGCCCATGGCGTATTTGAAAGCGGTGAATGCATCTCGGCTGGAGGGCTTGCGTGCGGTGGGTGAACCGTTGTTGTGGTCTGCCTTGCAAAAGGATGCCCGTTATTTGAATGCCAAAAAAATGATTGAACCGTACCTGCACAGTCGGCCTGTCATTGATCCAACCGCGGTCATGCTGCAAACAAAAACCAAGGAAAAATAGAAAAAACAGGTCTTTGGTTTTTTCAATTTTCCTTAAAAGATAAGCCAATCACAGGCACCCAAGTGCACAAAAACCAACGCCAGCCATAAAAAAACAGTAAAATATCGTCCATCAAGCAGCGACGTGAATGGATGTGGTCGCTGAGTTTTTCTTGTCCCTAATAAATTTGGAGTTCTTATGCCCGTTTCAGGAATTAAATCTGCCGTCGAACTAAAGATGAATAAAAGCATCGAGGCTTTAAAAAACGATTTTACAAAAATCCGTACAGGTCGTGCGCATCCAAGTTTTCTGGATAATGTGCATGTGGACTACTACGGCGCATCAACGCCTTTGTCTGCTGTGGCCAACTTGACTTTGCTCGACGCCCGCACCATTGGTGTGCAGCCTTGGGAAAAAAACATGGTCAACGCCATTGAAAAAGCCATCCGTGAAGCCGATTTGGGTTTGAACCCATCGACTCAAGGCGAATTGATTCGTGTGCCGATGCCCGCTTTAACTGAAGAACGCCGTAAAGAAATGGTGAAATTGGTTAAAACCGATGCCGAGGCGGCCAAAGTGTCTGTGCGCAATCACCGCCGTGATGCGAATGAACAACTCAAAAAATTATTGAAAGACAAAGAAATTTCTGAGGACGATGACCGCCGCATGCAAGATTTTGTACAAAAATTGACCGACAAATTTATTGTTGAAATTGACAAAATGGTGGTTGCCAAAGAAGCAGAAGTGTTAACGGTTTAAAAGTTGCTGATGCGCCGAATCTTTCGGCGCATTCTTTTGAAGCATTTATTTAATGCCCGCATGTTGTGATTTGACCATGCAATGCCACACCGCCGATAATTATTAAAAGTCCATTCTCGGACCATAAGCGAGACCCCATGAGCCAAGCCATAAGCAGCACCCAAAGCATCCCTGATGTTGGCAATGTACCCAAACACGTCGCGATCATCATGGATGGCAATGGCCGTTGGGCGACCAACCGAGGTTTGCCGCGCGTGTGGGGCCATAAAAAAGGCGCACAAACAGTGCGTGAAATTGTCCGTGCGTGCGCTGAAATCGGCGTGGAAAACCTCACTTTATTTGCTTTCAGTTCAGAAAATTGGCGTCGCCCACCGACCGAAGTGTCTTTTCTAATGAAATTGTTCATGCGCAGTTTGCGTCGAGAAATTAAAGCATTGGCCGAAAATGGCATTGAATTGCGTGTGATTGGTGAACTCAGCGCTTTTGACCCCGTCATTCAAAATTTAATCAAAGAAGCGCATGAAAAAACCTGTGGCGGTAAAAGCCTCACATTGACCATTTCAGCCAATTATGGTGGACGTTGGGATATTTTGAATGCCATGAATGGTTTGTTGGCACACCGTGCTGCACAGGGAATGCCTTTGGATGCGCCTGTCCTCGAAACTGATTTGACACCATTTTTGCAATTGTCCGATTTGCCTGAACCTGATTTGTTTATTCGCACGGGGGGGGAAGCACGGGTGTCGAACTTCTTATTGTGGCAGTTGGCTTACACGGAGTTGTACTTCACGCCCACGTACTGGCCTGATTTTGATCGGATTGCTTTTTTAGCTGCAGTGTCATCGTATCAACAGCGTGAGCGGCGGTTTGGGCGCACGAGTGCGCAATTAAAAACGCAGTAATCACCGTACGGTCTAAACTTTGAATAAAATTTGAAAGCACATCAATGGTAAAAACAAGAATTTTGACCGCTTTGGCGATGTTGGTTGTGGTTGGCGGACTGATGTTTTTTGCATCAAACAATGTCTGGTTGGCAGCAGTCAGTGCCATGATGGCGTGGGCGGCAGCAGAGTGGGCCAATTTGGCCAAATTTAATCGAGTGGCCAAAGTGGCGTATGTGTTCGCTTTGCCTGTGATGCTCGGTGCTGGGTTTGCATTCAGCGCGCACATGCCTAATTTACTCGGTTCGACGATCACCGCGTCGGTCGCTTTTTGGATGTTGGTGGTGCCGTTGTGGCTGTATTTTGGTTGGCACGTGACTTCGAAACCCCTCTTGGCTGCGGTCGGTGCCTTGGTGTTGTTGGCGACAGGTTGGTGTTTTCTTCTGGTGCGTCACGATGCGGATTTTGCATGGATGTTGTTGGGTCTGTTGGCGGTGGTGTGGATTGCTGATACGGCCGCATTTTTTACGGGGCGTGCGTTTGGGCGACATAAGTTGGCACCCAGCATCAGCCCCGGTAAAACCATCGAAGGTGCTGCAGGGGCTTGGGTGGGTGTGACCGTGTATTTGGCTGTGGTGACGATTGGCATGCATTGGTTGCCGATTAACTTGGGCGTGAGTAAATTGCTGTTACTGGGGTTTTTGTTGACGTACCAAAGCATTGTGGGCGATTTGTTTGAGTCTTGGCTCAAGCGTTGTGCCGGCGTGAAAGACAGTGGCAGTGCTTTGCCCGGTCATGGTGGTATTTTGGATCGCATTGATGCCATTTTGTCCACTTTGCCTTTGCAGGTGTTGTTGCTGAATTGGATCATGCCGTGAGTGGAGCAGAAAAAGTCATGCAGAAACAGGTGGTGACGGTTCTAGGGGCAACAGGATCGATTGGGTGCAGCACATTGGATGTGATTGCACGGCACCCTGAACAGTTTGAGGTGTTTGCGCTCACGGGCGCAGCTCAGGTGGAACGTTTGGTGGCTCAATGTGTGCAATTTAAACCGCGTTTTGCGGTGGTGTTGGATGAACGTATCGCACAGGATGTGCGGGCACGTTTGCATCATGCGGCTTTGAGCACAGAAGTTTTGGTGGGTGCGCAGGCTTTGTGTGAGGTGTCCAGTGCGGCTGAGGTGACCACCGTCATGGCGGCGATTGTCGGGGCGGCGGGTTTATTGCCTGTGATGGCTGCGGCACGTGCAGGCAAGCGAATTTTGTTGGCGAATAAAGAAGCGCTGGTCATGGCAGGTGGTTTGATGACGGCCGCCGTGCGTCAATTTGGTGCGCAGCTTGCGCCGATTGACAGTGAGCACAATGCGATTTACCAATGTTTGCCCTGTAACGCACGTGGAGAGGTTGACAATCGTGCGGTCGCTTCCATTACTTTGACGGCTTCAGGCGGTCCATTTTTAAAATCTTCATTGGCTGATTTAGATCACATCACGCCCGATCAGGCGTGCGCTCATCCACGTTGGCAGATGGGTCGCAAAATTTCAGTGGATTCTGCGACCATGATGAACAAAGGTTTGGAGGTCATTGAGGCGCATTGGTTGTTCGGCGTGCCGCCTGAGCAAATCAATGTGGTGATTCACCCGCAAAGCATCATTCATTCGATGGTGAATTATGTCGATGGTTCGAGTTTGGCGCAATTGGGTCACGCGGACATGCGTGTGCCGATTGCCCACGCATTGGCATGGCCAGAGCGGATTGCATCGGGTGTTCCTTTGTTGGATTTGGCTGCACAAGGTTCCCTTGAGTTTTATGCACCTGATTTAAATAAGTTTAGGTGCTTGGATTTGGCTTTTGCGGCTTTACGCGCGGGAGGGGCGGCGCCGATTGTGCTGAATGCCGCCAATGAGTGTGCGGTGGCGGCTTTCTTAGATGAGCGCATCGCGTATTTGGACATTGCCCGATTTAACGAAATGGCATTGGATGCGTTGGATTTGGCCACCCCCCTGACCTTAGAAGATGTTGTTGAGGCCGATGCGCGCACACGGGCATGGATGAATGCCCATGTCTTGCACGCGCTTGTTTGATGGACAGTTTCATCATGAAATCATTGGGAATAAATAAATGACAAGTCTTTGGAGTTTTATAGCGGCCATTTTGGTGCTGGTGACCATTCATGAGTGGGGACACTATTGGGTTGCCAAACGCTGCGGAGTGGAGATTGAAAAGTTTTCAATCGGTTTTGGCCAGCCTTTGATCAGTTGGAAAAACAAAGCAGGCACAACATTTTGTTTGGCCATGATCCCATTGGGAGGTTATGTCAAAATGCGTGGTGAATATGCCATCACCACGGCTGAAGATCGAGCAGTTCAACCCAAAGGCAGTTTTGCTGCTTGTTCAGTTTGGCAGCGCATGGCCATTGTGGTGGCTGGGCCTTTGGTGAATTTGATGTTTGCACTTTTGATTTTCATGGTGTTTTCGTATGGCACGCAACAAGCCATCGCCCCTGTGGCGCAGGCACCTGTGGTCAGCAGTTTGGCCAGCCAACTGGGCATGCAAACAGGTGATACCGTCACTTCAATCAATCAAGCACCCGTGAGCAGCTGGGGCGATGTGAGTTCAGGGGTGTCAAGGGCATTGTTTGATCAAAAAACAATCGATGTGACCTGGCGCAGTGCCAATGGCACAAACCATCAAGGACAGCTCAACACGGCGGGTCTATCCATTGAGGATCCGACATGGATGGATCAAATTGGCTTGATGCCGCAAGAAACACAACCACGTTTTGGGCGCATTGTGCCCAATGGTGCTGCGGATGCGGCAGGATTGCTCGAAGGCGATGAAGTGATCGCCATCAATGGTCAGGCGATTCATGGTTCGGCGGCTTTGCGCGAGGCCATCACGAAAAGCCCTGAAAAATACATGGCGTTGACGGTTAAACGCGGTGAAAAAAGTATGGTGATCGACGTTAAACCCGCATTGGTAGAGCAAAAAACCAAAGTCAATGGTGTTGAAACCGTACAAAAAATAGGTCGTCTTGGCGTGGGCATCACGGGTTTTAACATGATTGATGTCCATCACAATGCATGGGATGCGGTTAAAATCGGATCAAAAGCAACGTGGGACGCCACACTCATGACCTTTCAAGGCATGTTTAAAATCCTCACGGGGCAAATGAGTTTAAAGAACATTGGTGGTCCGGTATCCATTGCGCAAATGGCAGGTGACAGCAGTTCAGCAGGCTGGGGTAGTTTTATTGGTTTCTTGGCGATGCTGTCGGTGAGCTTGGGTGCATTAAATTTATTGCCGATTCCTATGTTGGATGGCGGGCATTTGGTATATTATGTCATCGAAGTTCTGACGGGAAAGCCTGTATCAGAAAAGGTTTTGGCAGTAGGCCAACGCATTGGGTTTGCATTTTTGCTGTGCTTGATGGGGATTGCGTTTTATAATGATGCTTTGAAATTGTTGGGTTAACCCCCTCCAAGTAAGCCGTAAAGCTCGATCTGTCCTCGTTTTTTAAACACATTTGCACGGTATAAAGCGCACTGTGTTGTTTGAACCCTGTTCACCATGGATTAGGAAAATTATGTCGGTAAGCCAAATTGTTTCTTATAAACCCGCTAAAGCGGTTGTTGCCCTTGTCGTTGCGGGTTTATTTGTCAGTTCGCCAGCGATGGCAAAAACCACCTCATCAAAAGTGCCCGCAGCAAATTCAGCTGTTGCGGTCGCAGTACCTCAAAGCGTGAAATTGACCGATATTGTGGTTCAGGGTTTACAACGTTCTGATCCATCAACGGTGTTTGGCTTTTTACCCGTTAAAGTGGGCGACACATTTAACGCTGGGCAATCCCAAGACATCATCAAAGCATTGTATGCTTCAGGTTTATATGAAGATGTGAGTGTCGGTTTGAACGGTTCAGTGCTGGTGGTTAAATTGGCTGAACGTGCTGTCGTATCTGACTTTACAATCAAAGGCATGAAAAACTTTGATAAAAAAGAAATTGCTCAAAATTTAAAAAACTATGGTTTTGCCCAAGGGTATCCTTACGACCCCGCTTTGCTGGAAAAAGTCAAAACCGAGATTCAAACCATGTACCAAGAAGCGGGTTTGGTCAATGCCAAAGTGACTTCAGAAGTCAAAGAACAAGACCGCAAGCAAGTTGCAGTCACCATCAATGTCGATGAAGGTCAATACCTTAAAATTCGTAAAATTCAAGTGAGTGGCAATAAAGCCGTGTCCGCTCATAAAATTCGTTCCATCATGGAGTTGAATAAAAACGGTATTTTTTCTTGGTACTCAAAAGACAGCCGTTTCGCACCTGAACGCTTGAAAGCGGATTTGGATGCCATTCGTTCATATTATTATGACAAAGGTTATCTGGATTTTGATTTCACCAATGTGGATACACCAGAGACCGCTGATGGCAAGGGCATTGAAATTGCCATGACGGTGAGTGAAGGTGAGCAGTACCGTGTGAGCTCAATCGTTCTGCAAGGCGATACCAAAGGGACGCCACGTAAAGACGTTGAAAAACTGGTCAAATACAAAACCAATAATGTGTTCTCACGCACTGCCATGTCGGCCATTAGGGACAATGTGTTTCGCCGCTTAAGCGATGATGGTTATGCATTGGCTAAAGTGGATGTGGTGCCCAATGTTCATAAAGACACCCATTTGGTTGATGTGGCGATCACTGTTGATCCCGTTGAGCGTGTTTACGTGCGCCACATCAATGTGGCCGGTAACAGCCGCACCAAAGACGATGTGATCCGCCGCGAAGTTCGTCAAATGGAAAGCGCTTTGTACAGTGCCGAGCGCGTCCAAGCCTCGCGTGATCGCATTGACCGTTTGGGCTATTTCAGTGAAGTGACTGTCGACACCGTGCCTGTTGAAGGCGTGAACAATCAAGTGGATGTCAATTATTCACTGAAAGAAATACCGACAGGTGATTTGAAATTGGGCTTGGGTTACAGCACGTCAGATAAAGTCAGTTTGTCGGGTTCGATCAATGAGAATAACTTCATGGGCACAGGCAACTCATTGGGCTTGGACATTGACACCAGCAGTTCTTCTCGCAATGCAACGATCACGACCCGCAACCCGTACATGACCAAATACGGTGTCAGTCGTGATTTCTCCGTGTACTATCGTAAATATGATGCATCAAAACTGAACATTTCAGATGTGAAATACACAACAACGGGTGTGAACTTAAGTTTTGGTGTGCCCATCTCTGAAAACAATAAAATATTTTTGGGTGTGAATCCAGAGCGTAACAAAATCGCCTTGGCCAGCACCGGAGAGGTGCCCGCCAGTTATACGCAGTACACCAACGGTAAAAACAGCTTTACAACCTATGCATTGACCGCAGGTTGGTCGCACGACACGCGCGATTCTGGTTTTTCTCCAAGCCGAGGCACACTCCAAAGGGTGAATTTGGAAGTGGCGCCCGTGGGTGACATCAATTACTATAAAGCCAGTTATCAATTCCAAAAATTTGTACCTGTTTCAAAATACTTTACTTTGGCCTTTAACACCCAGTTTGACTATGGCCGTGGTTATGGTGGTGACGCTTATCCGTTCTTTAAAAACATGTTTGCGGGTGGCATTGGTTCTGTGCGTGGTTTTGATTCCAGCTCAATGGGACCCACCCAAACCACCTCAAATGGGACGGTTGCTTACATTGGTGGTTCTAAACGCGCTGTGGCCAATTTGGAATTGCAGTTCCCATTCCCTGGCATGGTCAAAAACCGTGGGGTGCGTTTATTTGCATTTGCTGATGCAGGCGGTTTGTGGTCTGACAACGATTCCAATGGCAATGCGATCACCGATGGCAGTGGTTGTAATGTCACCAAAATCAGTTTCTCAGGGTGCAATGGTTTGCGCTATTCGTACGGCGTCGGTTTGTCATGGGCATCACCGATTGGCCCATTGAAATTCAGTTATGGTTTGCCAATTAATAAGAAAACATATGACAAGGTTCAACGTTTTCAATTTCAAATTGGCACTTCATTCTAAAATATATTAAGGACACACAACATGAAAAAATTATCTTTGATTTGCGCGGCATTGATGTCAACTGTGGCCATGAGCACAACAGCAATGGCACAGCAGTTTAAAGTGGGTTATGTCAGTTTGGATCGTTTGATGGCAGAGTCAGCACCCGCTAAATCTGCTCGCAGCACTTTGGACAGCCAATTTAAATCGCGTGAAAATGCTTTGGATGCCAAAGCGGCTTCGATTCGCTCAAAGCAACAGGCTTATGAGAAAGATTTTCCAAGCTTGACTGATGCCAAACGTGCAGATCGCGAAAAAGAGTTGGCGCAAAACATGGATGCTTTTGAAGCTGAACGTGTTAAATTTGAAGAAGATTTATCTTCAGCCCAAAACAAAGTGTTGCAAAACTTATTGGCGCAAGCGAACAGTGTGATTAAAGCCATGGCTGAAAAAGAAGGCTATGATTTGGTTGTGCAAGATGCGGTGTACATTAAGCCTGAATATGATTTGACCAAACGCGTGATTGAGCAATTGCATTGATTTAAGGCGATAGAATCGCTGCAAACCCTGCATTTCAGCGTGTTTGCAGTCGTTCATCCATTAAAATACGGATTCTCTTTTGTAAGATCAATGATGACAAAACCGACTTCATTTAAGCCAGTGCATGCACCTTTGCAGACACTGGCTGATTTATTTTTAGGCTTTCCTCTGCCTTATGCTGTGGCCAGCGGTTCAACGACAGCGAAGGTGTCGCACATTGCACCATTGGACATTGCAGGTGAGGGCGCATTTGCATTTTTAAGCAACGCGGCTTTACGTGAACAATTGAAGCTGTCATGCGCCAGCGTGGTGGTGTTGACACAGGATGATTATGATTGGTTGAGCCATCAGCAAGCCTGCAAGGATTCAACTGCATATGTGACATGCACCCAGCCTTATGCGGCTTATGCGTTTGTGGCACAACGGTTGTACTTGCAACGTCAATTGAAAGCAGGGGTCCATGCATCGGCGGTGCTGGACGACAGCGCACAAGTTGCTGCGAGCGCGCAAATTGATGCGCGCGTGGTCATTGGTGCTCGGGCGCGCATTGGTGATCGAGTCCATGTGTGTGCGGGTGTGGTGATTGGCGACGATGTGGTGGTGGGCGATGATTCCACCTTGTATCCAAATGTGACCATATATGATGCCTGCGAAGTGGGGGCACGTGCCATTGTGCATGCGGGTGCTGTGATTGGCAGCGATGGTTTTGGTTTTGCACCGAGTCCCGCAGGCTGGCATAAAATCCCGCAAGTGGGTCGGGTGTTGATTGGTGATGATGTTGAAATCGGTGCGAATACGACGATTGATCGGGGCGCTTTGGCAGATACCGTGATTCATGAGGGTGTAAAACTCGACAATCAAATCCAAATTGCGCATAATTGCATTATTGGTGCACACACTGCGATTGCATCCTGTGTGGGGATTGCAGGCAGTTCGACGATTGGTGCGCGTTGCATGATTGGTGGCGCGGCGATGATCGGTGGGCATTTGTCGATTCCAGATGGGACGGTGATTTCAGGTGCCACGGCCGTGCCGAGTACACTGACAGAAGCGGGTCAATATTCAGGCATTTTCCCGCCCATGTTGCATCGGGATTGGGAGCGCAATGCGTCATTGATACGGCATCTGTCGGATTTGCGTAAGCGGCTCCGTGCCTTGGAAAAAGCATCGTCATAATGCATTCAGCCAATAGACATGTGTACAAGAATGGCAAACGCCGTTAAAGTTTGAAAATTAAAAAAGGAAAGACCATGAGTGAGAGTGAAGTGAACATCGATAACAACCCGATGCAACCTGGGTATGACATCAAATCCATCATGGAGCGCATCCCACACCGTTATCCATTTTTATTGGTGGATCGAGTGATTGAGTGGCGTTTGAACGATAAATTAATCGCGATCAAAAATGTGTCGATGAATGAGCCCTTTTTTGAAGGGCATTTCCCACGCAATCCAGTGATGCCTGGCGTGTTGATCATGGAAGCATTGGCACAAGCATCTGCGTTGTTGTGGGTACAAGAATCAAATCCGGATGCTTTATTTTATTTTGCAGGCATGGAAAATGTTCGCTTTAAACGCCCTGTTGTGCCGGGTGATCAATTGATTTTAGAAACCAAATTGAAACGTGTGATTCGTGGTTTTGCAAAATTTGAAGTGAAAGCCATGGTCGGCACAGAAGTGGCTGCTGAAGCTGAATTGATGTGCGCTTACCGCACTTAATTGATGTCTCTTTGGCACCTGTAATTCGTTGCTTGCTTAAAAAATGTCTTGGTAGAAAGTTTTGAACATGGCTGCACACATTCACCCCACCGCGCTGATTGAAGAGGGCGCACGCATTGGCAACGATGTGGTCATTGGTGCGTATACCCTCATCGGTGCGAACGTGTGCATCGGTGATCGCACACAGATCGGCGCACACAATGTCATCGAAGGCGACACCCGCATTGGTGCTGACAATCAGATCGGACACCATGTGGTGCTCGGCAGTGCGCCGCAAGACAAAAAATACGCTGGTGAACCCACGCGTTTAACGATCGGTGATCGAAATTTGATCCGAGAGTTTTGCAGCTTTCATCGAGGGACGACCCAAGATCAAGGCGTGACGGTGGTGGGCAATGACAATTGGATCATGGGTTATGTTCACCTTGCACACGACTGCGTGATTGGCGATCACACCATTTTGGCCAGCAATGCACAATTGGCTGGGCACGTTGAGGTGGGTGATTGGGCGATCATTGGTGGCATGGCAGGTGCACATCAGTTTGTCAAAGTGGGGGCGCATGCGATGGTGGGTGGCGGTACCATCATGTTGAAAGACGTGCCACCCTTTGTGCTGTCCAGTGGCAATCCAGCAACACCGTTTGGCATCAACAGTGAGGGTTTGAAACGCCGTGGTTTCACATCGGAGCAAATCATGTCGATTAAACGTGCTTATAAAGCCATTTACCGCCAAGACCTGACCATTGAACGAGCGATTGTTGCGATCAATTCAGCGGCAGCAGATGAGCCAAACAACGCCGCTGCATTAAGCCTCATGAGTGCATTTTTAACCCAAGCCACTCGCGGCATCATTCGTTGAGTGGCCATGATTTCTGATTCAGTTGTTCACGTCGCATTGGTGGCTGGTGAGTCTTCGGGCGATCAGCTTGCTGCTGAACTTGTCAAAGGCGCGCAAGCGGCTTTTACGCAGGTGCGCGCAACAGGCATCGCAGGCGAAGCCATGGTGCGTGCAGGTGTTGAGGCATGGTGGCCTTCACAATCATTGGCCGTGCGGGGTTACTTCGAACCGATTCGTCATTTGCCACGCATCATTGGCATGCGCAACGACCTCATCAACCGTCTGACCATTGCACCGCCTGATGTGTTTGTGGGGGCGGATGCCCCCGATTTTAATTTGGCTCTGGAAACCAAGTTACGGACAGCAGGCATTAAAACCATGCATTATGTCAGTCCCTCGGTTTGGGCATGGCGTCCAAAGCGCATTGAAAAAGTTCGTCGTGCGGCGGATCATGTGTTGTTGATTTTCCCGTTCGAGCAAAAAATCTACCAAGACGCAGGCATCCCTGCAACATATGTTGGGCATCCGTTTGCACCTCATATTCCTTTGTTGGCGAATGCACCGACGGCACGTGATGCACTCCAGTTGTCTCGCGACAAAACTACCATCGCGCTGTTGCCTGGATCGCGCAGCTCCGAGATTGATTATAATTTACCCGTGTTTCTTCAGGCGGCGCAGCGTTTGGCTTCACAGCTGGGTGACGTGCAATTCATTCTGCCCGTGGCTCATGCCTCATTGCGTGAAAAAATTCAAAACATGCGCCAGCAACATGCACCCAACATCACCTTGCGCTTATTTGATGGACAAGCGCGCAGTGTGATGGAAGCCGCCGATGCGACCCTCGTCGCCAGCGGTACGGCGAGTTTAGAGGTGGCTTTGTATAAAAAACCGATGGTCATTGCGTATAAAACATCACGCCTTTCGGCATTTATTTACACAAAAGTGGCGTTGCTGCCGTGGATCGGTTTACCCAACATTTTGCTGAACGATTCCTTTATTCCTGAGGTTTTACAAAACGATGCGACGCCCGATGGTTTGGCCAATGCTTTGTTGGCAGAAATGAATCGCTATGCCAGCGATGTCAGCGTGGTTGAACGTTTGACTGAGTTGCACCACAGCTTGATCCGCGACACACCGAGCTTGTGCGCGCAGTCGATTGCTCAAGTGATTGGGCGCACATGATGCAGGGCGCGGATGATTTATTTGCCTGTGCGTTGAATGATGCGCAGGCCATATGTGGTGTGGACGAAGCAGGCCGAGGACCGCTGGCCGGTGCAGTGTACGCAGCCGCCGTGATCTTGGGTGAGCCGATTGAAGGTTTGAATGACTCAAAAAAACTCTCAGCCAAAACCCGTGAACGCCTCAGTGCTGAAATCAAAGCCAAGGCTCGTGCATGGTGCATCGCCAGCGCGAGTGTTGAAGAGATTGATGAACTCAATATTTTGCAAGCCAGTTTATTGGCGATGACCCGTGCGGTGGAGGGTTTATCGGAGCGCGCCGATTGGGTATGGGTGGATGGCAATCATTTCCCTAAATTGTTGGTGCAAAAAGGGTATGCTGGGCGTGCTTTGATTGGCGGTGATGCGATTGAACCAGCCATTTCAGCGGCTTCCATTCTCGCCAAGGTCGCGCGCGATGCCGATTGCGACCGCTTGGATGCGCTGTACCCACAGTATGGCTTTGCTCAGCACAAAGGGTATCCAACGGCAACCCATCTGGCGGCTTTACATGCGCATGGTGCGTGCCCAGCGCACCGCCGCACTTATGCACCTGTGCGCAAGGTCTTGGAACCCACATCAGGGCAGCTTGCGGTTGAGGGCACAAAGAGCACCTTAAAGCCCAAATTAAAAACAACCGCAGAAACAACAGCAGAAACAACAGCAGAAACAACAGCAGAAACAACAGCAGAAACAA
>ERZ724525.857-NODE-857-length-17628-cov-11.382689_pt1 | contig 17628 bp, 9 predicted proteins | sample MGYA00376058_ERZ724525 | MGnify/ENA primary metagenome ERZ724525 (study PRJEB28724, sample SAMN07190888) | wastewater metagenome | isolation source: influent of sewage treatment plant in Hong Hong | place: USA: Christiansburg, Virginia | collected 2016-03-01 ... | reverse complement strand
CCCCAAGTCATAATTCCTTTACTGATTGGATCATTGATGCGATAGTCTGCCCATTGTTTCTCTTCAGCATCTGTACCTAAATGTTCAAAAATTACATAATGCGTAGGATCCAAAGACCAAGAATAATCAGCATACTCTTTCAAGACATCAACACGATCTTGCTGATAAGCATTAGTTTGCGCATCCGACCCTTGTGCATTTTGGGTAAATCCTTTGGTTAAATCCCAACGGAAACCATCAATCTTAAACTCCTCAACCCACTGCTTAATTACACGTTTAACATAGTTTTTAGTGCGCGCTTGCTGATGATTAAAATCTTCACCTACACTGTAACTGTGTTTCGCCACCGTATTAAAATATGGGTTTTCGGTGGTTGGCGAACCGAATCCATCGCCATCAGGATCATTCATCCACATACGAACCATAGAATTCCTTCCAAAAGCATGATTTAAGGCCACATCTAAAATTACGGCAATCCCGTTCTGATGATACAAATCAATAAGCTCTTTTAACTTCTCAGGTGTTCCATAGAATTTATCTAAAGCCATATGGAAAGAGGTATTATACCCCCAACTTTCGTTACCTTCAAACTCCATTACTGGCATTAATTGAATAGCATTTACCTTTAAGTTCTTGAAATAATCAATTTTATCGATTAAATCTTGGAAATTTCTTCTAGCGTCAAAGTCACGAACCAACACTTCATAAACCACTAATTTTTCTTTAGCTGGTTTCACAAAATTTAAGGTTGCTTGACTCCAAGCATAGGGTGTTTGTCCTGTTTTAAACCAAGTAACTTCTCTTTCTTGCCCAGAAGGATAAGCTGGTAAATTAGGAAAAGAAGTAGCTGGAATCCCACCATCATCATAAGGCGACAAAACCAAAGTTGAATAAGGGTCTGCAGCTTTTACCAAACTTGGTGAACCGGCCAAAGGAGTTTGATCCACCACCCAATATTGGTAGGTGTAATTAGTTCCTGCTGTAAGTCCAGTTAATTCTAACCAAAATTTAGTAGATCCTGCTGAAGCATCTTTTTTCATTGCATAAGCTGCTGTAGGTTGCCAATTATTAAAGCTACCTGCAACATATACAAAATCTTTTAATGGAGCATCCAAAACCAAAGTAGCTTTGGTAGCATCATTCGGATTATAATTAATTCCGTCTACTAAACCAGCTGGAATTGTCTGAGAAATAGTATTTGGATTTACCACTACAGCAAACCTATTTACAATTGTTGTTGTACCTTGAGTTACTTCTAATTCATAGTTTTGATTTCCAGTAATATTGGTATGATTAAAAGCATAACTAGCTGTAGCTGAAGCAGTATTGATAGAAGCTCCATTGGCTTTCAAATTGTAATTCGCAACACCATTGGTATTTGATGCTTTTATGTTCAAACTACCTCCAGAGGCTAAAATAGTAGTACTGTTTTGAGCGGGAGTATTCAATGTAACTTGAAAAGAACCAACTTCAGTCAAAATATCTTGGGATTTTTTATCACCATTACCATCTTTAGCTTTAATTAAAAATCCAATTTTCCCAATTCCTGTAGTGTTATAATAAGTAGTTGGAGTAAAAGTTTTGGTGTAAGTATCACTACCTGAATTATACGTAAATCTGGCAGCTTCATCAGATGCTCCCCAAGTACCATTTAACGGCGTTCCCTTTTGGGTGGTATCATTGATATCAAATGCCCAAGCCCACATATACAGTGCATTCCCTGTTACTCCCCAAGTTGCTTCGTTGATGCTTTTCCCATCTATGGTAATTGTGATAGAAGTTGTTTCTTCAAAAGTAGTTGGACTAATGGAAGAAGTAACGGTTTGTTGTTGGGCAAAAACAGCAACCGACAACAAGAAGAATATTGTTAGTAAAGTTTTTTTTTTCATAATAGGCTGTTATTTAGATAGTTTAATTAAAAAAAAAGGCTATCCCTTAAAGATAGCCCTTTTAAAAATGAAACTAAAATTAGTTTTTAGTAATTGTGTATGTTTTCGCATTGAAATCAGCCACGATTGTATAGCTTCCTGCTGATGTAATTGGAATATTAGCTCCACCTGCTTCTAAGCTTAAGTTATTACCATCATCACCGTAATTAACACCCCAAGCATCATCTAATCTGAATTTAAATTCTCCTACTACCATGTTCATTGTAGTTGAATATTTTTTTGTTGTTAAATCATAATCTAGATTCGTATCAGAGTCCCATCCTGTTGGAGTTGCGCTACCAATAATACCCCAATTAGGCCATGCTGGATAAGGAGTTACTTTTATAGTGTAAAAGTTCGAAATTTGTGGAATGCTTCCCACTCCACCAACACTAGACTTTACTCTAATATCAATACTATGTTCAACAAAAGGTTTAAACCCCGCATTTAAAACAGCTGAATTTAATTCTCCTACCGTAAAGTTTTTGAAAGTACTAGTTGAAGTACCTGCAACAGAAGGTTTTGCAAAACTAGTGCCCGCAGCTGCAATTTCAATGGTATAACTTACCACTGTTGCATCTCCTTCATAAGTTCCTTCTTCCCAAACAACTGAAGTCGCTAAGTCTGCTTCTTTGTTTTTGTCAAGAATAATATTAAAATCTGATTTAGGTGTCAATAATACAGGAGTAGTTCCTTCTACAATTACTGGTCTGTTTTCAACATCGTCACCTGAGCAAGATATAGCTAGTACGCTTATAAAAGCGATTAAAATTTTATTTATATTTTTCATTTTTTATAATATTTATTGGTTAGTATCCAGGATTTTGTTTTAAAGTTGGGTTTGCTTGAATAGCACGTGATGGAATAGGCATTAGGTTTCTGTATGGTTCTGTAGAAGTACCGTTTTTAACGCCACCTTTCCATTGCCATATTTTACTAGAACCTGTAAACTTGTCAAAACGAACTAGGTCTGTTCTTCTGTGGCATTCCCAGAATAATTCTCTACCTCTTTCTGCAAGGATAAAATCAAGAGTTAAATCTGTAGCAGTAATTGCAGTTGCACCAGCTCTTGTTCTTATTTGATTTACATAACCTACAGCAGTAGAAATGTCTCCGCCTGTTCCACCTCTAAGTACAGCTTCGGCGTACATTAAATATACATCGGCCATTCTAAACATAGGGAAATCAGTATCAGGGATGTCGTTTCTTTGAGCAGCACTACCATCCGCATTTTTATTGATAAATTTTGTAACAGCGTATCCATCAGTAAATTTTCCGACATTATTGATATCTAAAGATTGTCCATCTTTATAAAAACTACCTCTTTTATCACCTATTCCGTTTTCGTCTGGGAAGGATTGAACAAATTCTTTTCTTGTTCTAGTACCTTGCCATCCACCATCCATTCCTCTATCACTAGCTTTCATTGATCCGCCTATACCAGCATGCAAGATAAAACTCATTCCAGCTCCTGTAGCTCTAATCAAGTTTCCATCACTAACAACTGGGAAAATGATTTCATTTTGAGATCCATTTTTATCATTATCAGCTGAGAACAAATGAAAATAAGGCACATTTGCGAAAGAGTATCCAGAAGCGATTACCTCTTTACATGCTGTGATACACTCAGTATTTTTAGCAGTTCCAGTGTACACTTTCGCATTAAGATAAATTTTAGCTAACAAAAATTTAGCAGCAGTTTTATCAATTCTACCATACTCATTCCCTTTAGTTGCTTTTAAACTAGTATCCAAATCTTTTAATTCACTTTCAACAAAAGCGAAAACTTCAGCTCTAGATTTTTGAACTGGATTATAAAACCCTACAGGGTCAGCTTCTGTGGTAATAGGAACATTACCAAATAAGTCCATTAACTGCACATAATCAAATGCTCTTAAGAAACGGGCTTCTGCTCTAAAAGTAGCAATTTCTGCTTTTAAAGCTGCATCAACACCTCTTGCTGTTAATTTATCATCAGTAGTTTGTCTTAAAAACTCATTCGCAAGACTGATTTGATAAAATGATCTTGAATACGTACCGTATAAAAATTCATTGACTGGAGTCCAAGTTTGTGTGTTCATGGTTGGCAATGTACCATCTGCCCAAGCAATAATCGCTTCATCAGTAGTGAATTCCTGACACACAAAAAGAAGTCTTAAATAACTACTGAAATCTCCTCCAATTCCAGAAATATCGGCTTGACCATCTCCATCATTACCTCCAACATACAATCCAGCATATAATTTTGCTAAAACTTTTTTGTATGAATTTGAATCTTTATAGAAATCTTCTGAAAGAAATTCATCATCGTCTTTTGGAGTTACATTCAAGTCATCTATACATGAAGTAAAAACCATATTCATTCCTAAAATCACAAGGAATAAATAACCTATTTTTTTAAATGATATTTTCATTTTATTGTGTTTAAAATTATAATTAGAATTTAGCATTTACACCAAACATATATGTTCTAGCTCTTGGGTAAACGTTTCCATCAACACCCGAAAAACTTTCAGGATCTATTCCATCGTATTTACTGAAGACTAGTGCATTTTGAACTCCTAATGAAAAACGTAATGAAAGTAATTTTAAAACTGATTTATCCATTGTGTATCCTACAGATATATTATCTAATTTAATAAAAGATGCATCTTTTATAAAATAATCAGAAAGGTAACGTTGTGTTCCATTGTCTTCAAATGTGAAACCAGTCTCATAATAATCAGGAGTAATATTTGCTAAATCTGAATCCCTTCTTAAAGCGGCTTGCAAATATCCTCTGTCAGAACTAATGTTATCAAAAATATAATTACCTAGACTAGCTCTCCAACTCATTGCAAAATCTAATTTTTTGTAATTAAATGTACTAAATAATCCAAAAGTATAATCTGCATTTGGTTTTTTGAATCTGTACATATCGTTTACATCTCTTTTACCATCACCATTTCTATCTACATAAGCTCCTTGTATAGGTTTTTTGTTTGCATCGTAAAGTTGCTCATAAACATAAAAAGAACTTGGATTGAAACCTACTGTATTAATTTTGATTTGATTGTTGCTTCCACCAGCGATGTTATCACCAGTCATGTAGCCTTGAAAACCAGGAACCGTTTCTCCTAAGTCTGTAATTTCTTGATTAAGGTAAGCCACGTTAAAACCAACATTCCAATTCAAGTTGTCTTTGTTAATGATATCAGCATTAACATTAAATTCAATACCATCAGTAGTTACTTTTCCAATGTTAGAGAAACCAGAGTTTCTTAAATTGGCTCCATCAGGATATGCAATATCTGCCAAAAGATCAGATGCCACTTTATTGAAATAGTTAAGAGACCCATTAATTCTATTCTCTAAAAATCCAAAATCCACACCTACGTTAAATTCAGTAGTTGTTTCCCATTTAATATCTTCATTATATCCTTGAGTTCGGGCAACTTGGTAAGCTGTACTTCCAAAAACATAATTAGAATTCACAGTACCCAAAGTAACTCTTCTTAAATAATCATAAGAAGCTGAGATATCCTGTTGACCAGCAGTACCGTATCCAACTCTTAATTTTAATGCCGAAATGGTTTTGTTGTTTTTTAAGAAAGATTCTTCAGCAATATTCCAAGCAAAAGCAGCCCCTCCAAAATCACCCCAACGATTTTCTTCAGAAAAGCGTGAAGTACCATCACGTCTATAATTTAAAGTAAGCAAATATCTACTATCAAAACCAATATTTATACGTCCAAAAAATGATTGTAAATTAATATCTGGATCTGTAGTTACATCTTCAGCTGGATTTGGTTGTCTAATCTCTCCTGTTGAATAAGCTTCTCTTTCGAACAATTGGTAGTTATAACCGCCTGTTACATCTAATTTTAATTTTCCGAATTCTTTAACATAATTTAAATAAGCATTTAAGTTCTTGTTCTGACGGGAATCAGTATAATGTCTTTCATTTCCTAAATTTGTCCATTGACCAGAAGAAAAAGTTTTTGGTTGGTATCCACTAATACTATTGGTACTAGTCTCTTCAAAACCGTTACTGTCAAATTTATCTATACCTATTTCGGCTACAGCTCTAAGTTCCTCCAAAAAGTGCATTTTGTAATCAATTCTAGCATTACCCCATTTTCTAGTAGAAGTTGACCTTCTGTTATTTTGATTAATACGGGCAACTGGGTTTTTAGCAGCTAGTAAATTTACATCCCCATTGGCTTCCAGCCATTCGAAATAACCCCCATAACGAGAACCTGCTTGGTAAACAGATTGTGTTGGATCAAATCCTATAGCACTACCAATAACATTTCCTTCATCTTGAAATTGATTCTTTCCAAATGACAAATTACCATTAAGGTCTATTTTCAGGTGATTATCAAATAACACGGGATTCAAAGACAATGAAGTAGTTGTTCTTTCAAAACTAGTATTTTTCAAAATACCAGGAGTATTTGTATTACCAACAGAAAGTCTAGTTGGCAATTTTTCAAACAAAGAACCACTAACAGAAATGTTATTATCTGTCGTAATCACATCATTGAAAATTTCTTCTTGCCAATCTGTGTTTGCTGTGCCTAATTTAGCTTTTTGAGCTGCAGATCCATTAGTGTTTACTAATGTACGAAATTCGTCAGCACTTAAAACATCAATTTTTTTAGCAACTGTACTTATACCAGTTTGAGAATTAAACGACACTTTCACGCCGCCTTTTGTTCCTTTTTTAGTGGTAATTACAATAACTCCATTTGCAGCTCTAGAACCATAAATCGCTGATGCTGATGCATCTTTTAGTATTGTAAAAGATTCAATATCATTTGGATCAATAGTAGATAAAACACTAGTTGTCCCATCAGGGGTAGAGTTACTTAAAGGAAGCCCGTCTAAAACTATTAACGGTTCATTCGAAGCATTTAATGATGACCCCCCTCTAATTCTAATATTTGCTTTAGCTCCTGGAGCACCTCCTCCAGTAACACTTACACCTGCTACTCTACCAGTAATCAAGTTTTCTGCAGTAACATTTTGGCCTTTGTTAAAATCTTTTGTAGATAATACAGTTACAGCACCTGTAGCATCCTTTTTCTTCACAGAACCGTATCCTACTTGTACTACAACTTCTTTCAACTCATTTGAATCCTCGTCTAAGGAAGCATTTAATGTTGCTTGCCCATCATACGTTAAAGTAACCGTTCTTAATCCTATGAAAGAAAATACAATTTTATCCCCTTTTTTAACATTGGATAATTTATATTTACCATCAAAATCGGTAGATACACCATTTGCTGCTCCTTGTATATTTACATTGGCTCCTGGTATTGGTTGTCCTGTTGCTTTTTCAACAACAGACCCCGTAACAGTATTCTGAGCCAGAATGCTGAATGGTAGGAGTAGCAATAAAAATAACAACTTTTTATAAATTGTTTTCATACTTTTTGTTTAAATTAATGTTTAATTTTGGTTTTTAGTTAAGCTTTTTGTTTTACTTCGAATTTCAAAATTAACATAATATTAATATCGCTGACATGACAAAAATCAGTTTGGTTTACGAAAACGTGATAGTGTTGAAAACTTTGAGGTTTATTTATTATTTTTAACTAAAAATTGCCAGAATCAAAAAAAAATATCGCAACAAATACGATACTCTTTTTTTAAAAATAACTAAAATGAAGAAAAAAGTAACATTAAAGCAAATTGCCAAAGAACTAGATGTCTCCATTTCAACTGTTTCAAAATCACTACGTAACAGCTTAGAGATTGGAGAAGAAACACGCCTTAAAGTGCAAGCTTTTGCCAAGTTCTATAATTACAAACCCAACAACATAGCCCTTAGCTTAAAAAACAGAAGAACCAAAACCATTGGCATCATTATTCCAGAAATTGTACATTATTTCTTTTCTACTGTTATTAATGGTATTGAACAAGTGGCCAACGAAAAAGGATACAGTGTAATTATTTGTTTATCGGATGACACGTTTGATAAAGAAGTAATGAACATGGAACTTTTGGCACATGGAAGTACAGATGGCTTCATTATGTCTTTATCTAAAGAAACACAATACAAAAAAGATTTCCATCATATCACCGAAGTAATTGATCAAGGAATACCTGTCGTAATGTTTGACAGAATAACTGATGAAGTAAACTGCGACAAAGTAATTATTGACGACAAAAAAGCCGCCTACGAAGCAGTACAGTACCTAATCAACCAAGGAAGAAAAAAAATCGCATTAGTAACTACTGTAGATTATGTAAGTGTAGGTAAACTAAGAACCGATGGTTACATCAAAGCTTTACAAGACAACAACATTGCTTTTGACGAAAACCTTATCATAAAAATAGAAGATGTAGATACTTGCGAAATTACTATTAGCAAATTATTAGCTGATAAAGTAATAGATGCTGTATTTGCGGTTAATGAACTTTTTGCTGTTACAATCCTAAAAACAGCCCACAAAATGAATTTGATTGTCCCAAAAGATCTTGCTATAATCGCATTTACTGATGGTATCATATCAAAATATTCCACTCCAACCATAACTACTGTAAGTCAAAGTGGTATTAAAATGGGCAAAAAAGCAGCAGAAATTCTTATAGCAAGATTAGAATCTGAAGAAGATGATAACGATGAAGAAATCTACAAAACAGAAATCATTGAGACCCATTTAATCGAAAGAGAATCCACTGATTAATTTGATGATTTATCAACAAAAAACGTTGGAGTACTAATTATTTACTTGAGAAGTAAATCCTCAAGTAAATAATTCTCTATATTTACACAAGTCAAAACTTTTTTTTTACTTCGAAAATCAAGCAAAGTTTTGTTATTTCTACTTACGCTAACTTTTTGTTTTTTTCATAACAAAATGTTCGCTGTACTTTCCATAATCAACCAAACCTTGCTTATACAAGCAAAACAAATTTATTTTTTTTGTAACTTTCACGATTCTAACGAATTAAGAAAAAACATCTATTTAAATGAGTTATAGAATATTCATTTGAAATGTGTATTAATTCTAATGGCAACTCTTAATTTTTAACAGTGCTATAATCTGTAAAAAATAGATTTTTAGCTTTTATTGAAAATTAAGCAATCCATTAAAAATGAAATGCAATAGCAAAAATTCTTTCTCATAATCTAGATTTATAACTGGAATATTTTTGTACAACACAGCATTAGACATCAACAAACATAAGTGTTTGTAATATTTAAACTTTATAATATGGATCATATAGAAAAACCAAAATTAAGTTTTTGGCAAATTTGGAATCTAAGTTTTGGATTTTTAGGAGTACAAATTGGTTATTCACTACAAAACGGAAATACCAGCAGAATTCTAGAAGCTTTAGGAGCAGATGTCCACAATATTGGATACTTTTGGTTAGCAGCACCTCTTGCGGGATTAATTGTACAACCTATTATTGGCCTTTCAAGTGATAAAACTTGGACAAGACTTGGACGAAGAATCCCATTTATATTTTTTGGAGCAATAGTATCGGCACTTGCTATGTTTTTTATGCCTAATGCTGAGTATTTTGCCTATTTATTACCACCGTTATTTTTTGGTGGATTAATGTTGTTGTTAATGGACACTTCCTTTAATGTGACCATGCAACCCTTTAGAGCTTTAGTTGGAGATATGGTCAATGACGACCAACGCAACTTAGGCTACTCACTACAAAGTGCTTTAATTAATTTTGGAGCCGTTTTTGGATCATTACTACCATGGATTTTGACTAAATCTGGTATTGCAAATGTTCCTGCACCTGGAGAAAAGGTAGCAGATTCAGTAATTTGGTCTTTTTATATTGGAGGCGCAATCTTATTATTAAGCGTACTATGGACCGTGTTCAAAACAAAGGAATACGCACCAAAAGAACATGCACTTTATAACAAAATTGATTTAGACGCTGAAGTTAAAAAAGAAAAAACAAGCATCATTAAATTAATAACTACTGCTCCAAAAATCTTTTGGCAACTTGGATTCGTTCAATTCTTTTCATGGTTTGCCTTGTTCTTAATGTGGGTATATACCACAAGAGCCATTGCTAATCAAGTTTGGGGACCAGATGCACTCGATGCTAAATCGATAGGATTTAATGAAGCTGGAGATTGGACAGGAGTTTTATTTGCTTTTTACAGCGCAATTGCCGCTATTTATTCGCTACTTATCCCATCTATTGCAAAATCTATTGGTCGTAAAAAAACCTACTCTTTCTCATTATTGATGGGAGGTTTAGGATTAATATCCATGTTTTTAATAGAAGATAAAAATCTCTTACTCTTATCTATGATTGGTGTAGGATTTGCTTGGGCAGCTATTTTAGCTATGCCTTATGCAATGTTGTCCGGTTCGTTACCTGCTGACAAAATGGGAGTTTACATGGGCTTATTCAATGCCACTATTACTTTGCCACAGATTGCTGCTGGATTATTAGGAAGTACTTTAATCGCTCTTTTTGGCGGTTTCCCAATGGCTATAATCGTTATTGCTGGTGCTTCAATGTTGATTGCTGGTTTGGGTGTTATTTTCATTAAAGAAAAAACAACCAACCAATAAAATTATTTTAAAATGAAAATTAAAAAAGGATTTATTTTCGATTTAGATGGTGTTATAGTAGACACTGCAAAATACCATTATTTGGCTTGGAAGAAAATTGCAGACAGCCTAAATATCGAATTTACGCATGAGCACAATGAACTATTAAAAGGAGTTAGCCGTGTACGTTCATTAGACATTATTCTAGAACTTGGAAGTGTTGAAGCTTCTCAAGAACAAAAAGACCAATGGTTAGTTCAAAAAAATGAGGAATACTTGTCCTATCTTGTAGATATGGATCAAAGTGAAATTCTTCCGGGAGTTTTACCTGTCTTAGACTATTTAAAAGCAAACGAACAACTTATCGCATTAGGTTCTGCAAGTAAAAACGCTAGACCTATCTTAGAAAAAACAGGCATTCTATCTTACTTTGATGCCATAGTTGATGGTAATGATGTTTCGAACGCAAAACCAGATCCAGAAGTGTTTTTGATTGCAGCGCAACAATTAAATACTTCTCCAAATGACGCTATCGTTTTTGAAGATTCTGTAGCTGGAATTCAGGCTGCAAATATTGCAAATATGACTAGTATCGGAATCGGTGATGCTACTGTTCTTCATGAAGCACAACATAATTTCAAAGATTTCACCTTCATTGGTACTTCATTTTTGAATGAATTGGTCGAAAAATAAAAAATCCTTTTGACTTTTGAAAAGTCTAATAATTATAGAAATTAAAATAAATTAAAGAAAATGAACCAAGATTATATAAAACCAGACAATTGGTCCATCATTGAAGAAGAATTTGATGTAGAAAGAGTTAAGTCGTCGGAAAGTCTTTTCAGTATAGGAAATGGCGCAATGGGACAAAGAGCCAATTTTGAGGAAAGCTATTCTGGGCCAACTTTTCAAGGAAGCTACATAGCAGGTATATACTATCCAGACAAAACAAAAGTAGGATGGTGGAAAAATGGGTATCCAAAATATTTTGCAAAAGTATTGAATGCACCCAATTGGATTGGAATTGACATTGAAGTTAATGGTGAAAATTTTGATTTGTTTACTTGCACTCAAGTAAAAAATTTCAAAAGAGAATTGAACATGAAAGAAGGTTGGTACAACCGTTCTTTTGAAGCAACTTTAGCTAATGGTACTGAAATTGCAGTAAATGTTCGCCGATTTTTGAGTATTACTCTAGACGAAGTTGGATTTATTAATTATGAAATTACACCGTTAAACAAAGACGCAAAAATTGTTTACAAACCCTACATAGACGCAGGAATTACTAACGAAGACACCAACTGGGAAGAAAAATTCTGGGAGCCTTTAGAAGTAAAAAAAGCAGCAAATGAAGCTTTTGTTACTGCGCAAACCTTCAAGACACATTTTAAAGTAACAACTTTTATGCATAACACTGTTTTAATTAATGGTGTAGCATCTCACATATCTCCAACATCAATAGAATCTGGTACTGATAAAGTACAATATACTTATGAGACTATTGTAGCTAAAGGTACTGTATCATCTATTCAAAAAATTGGAGGATATGCTGTTTCCTTAAATCATAAAAATACACAATCTGCTGCTGAAAAAATCATTCACGAAGCATTAGCAAAAGGATATGAGACTTTATTAGAAGAACAAAAAGATGCTTGGGCAAAAATCTGGGAAATGTCAGATATTACCATTGCTGGAGATGTTAAAGCACAACAAGGGATTCGATTCAATATTTTCCAACTGAATCAAACTTACTTAGGTAAAGATTCTCGACTAAATATTGGTCCAAAAGGATTTACTGGAGAAAAATATGGTGGATCAACGTATTGGGATACTGAAGCGTATTGTATTCCGTTTTATATGGCAACCAAAGACCAAGAAGTTGCGCGTAACTTATTGACGTATCGTTACAACCAATTGGACAAAGCCATTGAAAATGCTAAAGACAATTTAGGATTCAAAAACGGTGCTGCCTTGTATCCAATGGTTACTATGAATGGTGAAGAATGCCATAACGAATGGGAAATTACACACGAAGAAATTCACCGTAATGGAGCCATCGCTTTTGCTATATTTAACTATTACAGATATACTGGAGATTATTCTTATATCCCAGAAAAAGGATTAGAAGTATTAATTGGTATCGCACGTTTTTGGCACCAAAGAGCCTCGTTCTCTAAAGACAAAAACCAATTCGTTATTCTAGGAGTAACTGGACCTAACGAATACGAGAACAACATCAATAATAACTTCTACACCAATTATATTGCTAAATGGTGTATTGATTACACCTACGAACAAATTCAAAAAGTAGCCACTGAGTACCCATCAGACCACAAACGTGTGATTGAGAAGGTAGCCCTTTCGGATGCTGAATTGCAAGATTGGAAAAAAGTTGCTGGTAACATGTACTTTCCAAAATCTGAAGAATTAGGAATTTATTTACAACAAGATGGTTTCTTAGACAAAGAATTAATTCCAGTAAAAGACCTAGACAAATCACAACGACCAATTAATCAAAAATGGTCTTGGGATAGAGTATTGCGTTCTCCATATATCAAACAAGCGGACGTACTACAAGGATTCTATTTCTTCGAAGATCATTTTACTACAGAAGAATTAAGAAAGAATTTTGAATTCTACGAATCATTTACGGTTCACGAAAGTTCGCTTTCGCCATGTGTTCACTCTATCCAAGCTGCTAAATTGGACAAAATGGATATGGCTTACACTTTCTACTTAAGAACTTCACGTCTTGATTTAGATGACTACAACAAAGAAGTAGAAGAAGGTTGTCACATCACTTCTATGGCAGGAACATGGATGAGTATCGTTGAAGGTTTTGGTGGAATGCGTGTAAAAGAAGACACTTTACACTTTGCTCCTAAGATTCCAAAAGAATGGGAAGGGTATTCGTTTAAAATCAACTTTAGACATCAAATTGTAAAAGTTGAAGTAACACAAAATGATACTAAATTTTCATTAGAAGGCGACAAAGCATTGACCGTATTTGTCAACGGAAAAGAAGTAGTGGTTCAACCCAACTAATTCAATTCACCTAATAATAACCCTTTCAAAGTCCGCTTTGAAAGGGTTTAAAATTTAAAAAAATGAGAAAAATAATCGTATTTCTGTTATTCAGCTCACTAGCATTGGCACAAAATGTCAATCGAAAGTTTGAAAGTTTCAAAAAAACCAATCAATCTCTTGAAGTTACAACTTCAGATGGTGTGTATACTTTTCAACCGTATTCAGACAAAATCATTTCCACTTCATTTGTTCCAAATGGAGAAAAAGCCAATTCCAAATCACACGCTGTAGTGGCATCGCCCCAAAAGGTCAGCCTCAAAATTACCACAACTCCAACTTCCATTCAAATGGCAACTTCTGGTATTGTGGTCGTTATTGAAAAGTCTCCTTTTAAAATAAGCTACAAGTATAAAAACAAAGAACTGATTTCGGAAAAAACAGGCTATTTCAAAAAAGAAAACAATGAAATTCTAGATTTCAACTTAGACGCTACCGAAGTATTATACGGAGGCGGTGCTAGAGTTTTAGGAATGAACCGCCGTGGCAATCGCCTTCAGTTGTACAACAGAGCACACTACGGCTACGAAACGCATTCTGAATTGATGAATTTTACTATGCCTTTAGTACTATCATCCAAAATCTATGCAGTTCATTTTGACAATGCACCTATTGGTTATTTGGATTTGGACAGCCAAAAAAACAACACTCTAGCTTACGAAACCATTTCTGGAAGAAAGACCTATCAAGTAATTGCGGGCAACAATTGGATAGATTTGATTGACAACTACACCAACTTGACAGGAAAACAACCATTACCCGCTCGTTGGACTTTGGGTAATTTTTCTAGCCGATTTGGTTACCATACCGAAGCTGAAGTTAATAAAACAATAGATAAATACATCAAAGATGAAATTCCAGTAGACGCCATTATCCTTGATTTGTATTGGTTTGGAAAAACCGTGCAAGGAACGATGGGAAATTTAGATTGGGACAAAGACAATTTTCCAAATCCAACTAAAATGATGGACGATTTAAACAAAAAAGGCGTTAAAACAGTAGTGATAACCGAACCATTTATTTTAACGACTTCGTCAAAGTGGAAAGAAGCAACAGACAAAAAAGTCTTAGCCGTTGACAAAGAAGGAAAGCCGTTTACTTATGATTTCTTTTTTGGCAACACCGGAATTGTTGATATTTTCAAGCCTGAGGGCAAACAATGGTTTTGGAATATTTACAAAACGTTAATCAACCAAGGTGTTGGTGGTTTATGGGGCGATTTGGGCGAACCCGAAGTTTTCCCATCTGCAGCAATTACAAGCGGCGGATCGGCAGATGAAGTACACAATATTTACGGACACAACTGGGCGCAACTCATTGCAGAAGGGTATCAAAAAGAATTTTCAAACACTAGACCTTTTATCTTGATGCGTGCCGGATATTCAGGTTCACAACGTTTTGGGATGATGCCTTGGTCTGGCGATGTAAGCCGTTCTTGGGGAGGATTAAAACCGCAAACCGAAATTTCTTTACAAATGGGAATGCAAGGAATGGGTTATATGCACTCGGATTTAGGAGGTTTTGCAGGCGATTATTTTGACAATGAATTGTATACTAGATGGCTACAATACGGCGTTTTTCAACCTATTTTCAGACCTCACGCGCAAGAAGATGTGGCTTCTGAACCTGTTTTTAAAGATATTGTAACCAAAGCCAATGCCAAAAAACAAGTAGAATTGAGATACCAATTGCTGCCTTACAATTACACTTTGGCTTTCGAGAATAACCAAAAAGGAACACCATTGATGCGTCCTTTATTCTTTGAAGAACCCGAAAATCAGCAATTACAAACTACAGCTAACACGTATTTGTGGGGGAATGATTTCTTAGTTCAACCCATAACGGATGCTGGAAAAACATCGGCTACGGTGTACTTTCCAAAAAACAACAATTGGTTCGATTTTTACAACGACAGCAAATACATAGGAGGTTCTTTTGCCGAAGTAGCTACTGCAACAGATCATATCCCTGTTTTTGTTCGTGGAGGCGCTTTTATTCCAAGGATTAAAACCATTCAAAATACCACAAAATATAGTTTAGATGCTTTTGACTTGCATTACTTTATGGATGAGAAAACACCAAACAGCGAAGGTAAGCTCTACAACGACGACGGATTAACGACGAATGCTTTTGAAAAAGGGAATTATGAAATACTCAATTTCAAAGCCAATTCTAAAGACAAAATGACTACTATAACCGTTGCAACACAAGTTGGAAAAGCCTATAGTTCAAAAGACAAAAAAGCAAATCTGGTGTTGCACAACGCTACTACTACCACTCAAATAAAAGTAAACGGAGTCGTAACACCATTTACAAAAGAATCGAATACCATAAGTGTTTCAATTCCGGTAACCAAAGACAAATTAACTATCATTCAAATTCAATAAATAATGAAAAAACAAGCTTTAGCCATAACACTCGCCCTATCCTCATTATTCTGCGGATATACTAATGCACAAAAAAAGAGTTCTCCTAAAAAAGAAACTACGCCCTTTGTTTGGGAAGGTGCCAATTTGTATTTCTTACTAACCGACCGTTTTAATGACGACAACAATAAGAAAGAAATTTATTTTGACCGAACCAAAACTACTGGAAAATTGCGCGGTTTTGAAGGAGGAAATATTAAAGGAATCACCAAAAAAATTGAAGAAGGCTATTTTACCAAACTAGGAATTAATGCCATTTGGTTGACACCCATTGTAGAACAAATTCACGATGGTGTAGACGAAGGAACGGGTTTAAGCTATGGCTTCCACGGATATTGGGCCAAAGATTGGACGGCTTTAGATCCTAATTTTGGAACCAAAAAAGACTTAGCAGATTTGGTTAAAAAAGCTCACGCCAAAGGAATCCGTATTGTGTTAGATGGTGTAATCAATCACACTGGACCTGTAACAGCCAACGATCCCGTATGGCCTAGCGAGTGGGTAAGAACTTCTCCTCAATGCGATTACAAAACATTCGAAGGAACTACAGCTTGTACCCTAGTTGCCAATCTTCCAGATATAAAAACCGAAAGCGAAAAAGAAGTAGCCCTACCTCCTTTCTTGATTGAAAAATGGAAAAAAGAAGGTCGTTACGAAAAAGAAATGGCTTCATTAGATGCTTTTTTCAAAAGAACAGGCTATCCAAGAGCACCAAAATACTACATCATCAAATGGTTGACGGATTATATTGTTGAATTTGGAATTGATGGCTACCGTGCCGATACCGTAAAACATACCGATGAAAAAGTATGGGCAGCTTTCCAAAAAGAATGCAATTACGCTTTTGAGGTTTGGAAGAAAAACAACCCATCAAAAGTATTAGACAACAACTCGTTTTATACCATAGCCGAGGTCTATAACTACGGTATTAGCGGTGGACAAGAATTTGATTTTGGAGACAAAAAAATCAATTACTACCAAAACGGCTTCAACAATATGATCAATTTTGAGTTCAAATGGGATGCTCAAAAAGACTATGAATTCATTTTTTCTAAATACTCTTCCAAACTGAACAATGAGTTGCAAGGGTATAGCGTACTGAATTATTTATCCTCTCACGATGATGGTGGTCCATTCGATGCTAAAAGAGAAAAAACCATCGAAAGCGGGACTAAACTATTGCTTTCTCCAGGAATTTCGCAAGTGTATTATGGTGATGAATCTGGACGTTCCTTGGTTATCGAAGGCACACAGGGAGATGCTACTTTGCGCTCGTTTATGAATTGGAAAGCCATCAAAACCAATCCCGAAACCCAAAAAACATTGGCACATTGGCAAAAATTAGGACAATTCAGAAAAAACCATCCTGCAATCGGAGCTGGAGTTCACAAACAAATTGCGGCAACTCCTTACACCTTTAGCCGTTATTTTTCAAATGGAAACTTTACTGACCAAGTGGTCGTTGCTTTAGATGTGAATCTTGGAACCAAAGAAATACCCGTTGGCACCATTTTCGCAGAGGGAACGCTACTTCGCGATGCCTATTCTAATCAAGAAGCAAAAGTGACCAATGGAAAAGTGACTATCAATTCTAATTTTACTTTTGTGCTTTTAGAGGCAAAAAAATAGAGATTTCATAAGATTTCAAACACCGCAAATTCGCAAATT
>ERZ724525.846-NODE-846-length-17692-cov-13.720304_pt1 | contig 17692 bp, 16 predicted proteins | sample MGYA00376058_ERZ724525 | MGnify/ENA primary metagenome ERZ724525 (study PRJEB28724, sample SAMN07190888) | wastewater metagenome | isolation source: influent of sewage treatment plant in Hong Hong | place: USA: Christiansburg, Virginia | collected 2016-03-01 ... | reverse complement strand
AAAGCCGCTCCTACGAGCGGCTTTGTTTTTGAGTAGTACACGCCATATGGCGCCGTGTCGGTTTCGTCTACCGCGTGGATGAGGACTCACCTTGCTCCAGATCATCTCCAGAAAGCGGCTCTCCTGCCGCGCATAGTGCCGCTGCAGCGCCCAAAGTATGTAGTCCAGCGCTTGCAGGCCGGCCTGCTGGAACGGCTGCGCTGCGGTGACCTCAATGCTGGTGGCCACTTGCTTGTCCCATTGCTTCGCAAACCGATCACGCGCCAGTACCAGCGAGTCGGCAAATGATTTGGTGCGATCTGAACTGCCCCGCACGGCATAGCAGACACGGCAACTTTCGTACTGGTGCAATCGGTTCTTGAACAGCCGCGCCACGCTGCTGTCGTAAAGCTCATTCGGGTGGTAGCGATAGGCACCATTGCGGCCATTGCGTTCGCGCACATACGACAGCACCGCCCGCATGTCGCGCACCTCGACATAAAACTTGACGGAATGCCGCAACAGCAACTTGAACACCTCGCGGCGCACTTCTGGCAGGTCGTCCTTGGCGTGAAATGCCACGGCCGTTTTGCTCCGTTCTGGCTGAAACGAAGGCACATCCTTGAAGTAGGGGTCGGCTCTCAGATCGGCACGCAGCTGCTCCAGCTCCAAAGACAATGCCGTCGGATCATCTGCCTCCAGCAAACCCATGATGAAGTGTCCCATGGCGCCACCCGGCTGACCCACCAGCACGTGGCCCTTGGCATTGAAAAGCACGCCATCGCCCGATTCATCGACAAAGTAGTGGGCAGTGCCGGAAGGCTGCGCAGCGGTGGCTTTGGTCATGGCATGTGTAACGGAGGTTCCAGTCAGGGCTGCGCGATCGGCCCCCTCACCGCGCCTTCACGTCGTACGGAATGTGCTTGAACACCACCCGCGCCTGCGCCAGCCGAGCGGGGCCCAGGCGGCAGGCTTCGCCATAGACTACCTGCGGCGCTTCGGGGTGCGCTGTGCTGGCGTGCAGGGCCAGCAGCGATTCGAGCACGGCGGAGGTCAGCACATTGCCGCTGGTCGGGCGCTTGTCGCTCAGGATGCCGTTGAACAGCAGGTAGTAGGCGGTGCGGCTTTGCAGCACCGGAACGGGTGGCGCTTCAGGCGTGTCTGAAATTTTCGAAAAAATTGGCCGCTCACGCCCGTCTGGTAATCGCAAGCAGCCATCAAAAACAGTGTAAGTGCCCAGATAAGGCGTGCCGCCCTGGCCCTGGGCGGCGTAGAGGGCGGTGCCGGTTCCCTGCTGCCAGATGAAGGCGGCCAGCGTGGCAAAGCGCACGCCGGGGTGGATGCAGCCATCGGCGTCAAAAATGGGCGCCCCCAGACGCGCAAACGACAAGCCGCCTTGCCAGCCCACCGCTTGGCTGATGCCGCCCTGCTCGCCGTCGACCACTTTTTGCAGGCGCGGCAGCATCATCGACAGCCACTGGCTGTGCTCCAGGTTGTCGTCGTAGTGCTCGAACGCGCTTTTGGTGTTGTAGGGCGGGTCGATGAAGATGCATTTCACCTGCCCTCGGTAAAACGGCAGCAGCGCCTTGAGCGCTTCGAGGTTGTCGCCCTGAATCAGCAGGTTGCCAGCGGCGCTGTGCGCATCGCCATGGGTGCTGACGGGTTCCAGCAGGCGGTAGGGCACCTGCGCGGCGGTGGTGAAGGCGGCGGCGCGGTTGAGCCAGTCGAGCGTGGGCATGGAGGCAGTCGGGGTGGTGGGCGTTGCCGGCTCAGGCGACGCAGCATTTCTTGTATTTCTTGCCACTACCGCAGGGGCAGGGGTCGTTGCGGCCCACTTTGGGGGCGCCGCGCTGGAACGGGATCGCCGCTGCGTCCAGACGGCGGTGGTGGTCGCGCCACCAACTGCGCATCGCGCACACGCTGACAGACAGCAGCGGCAAGAGTTCGTGGTCTTCGTCGATCTGCAAGTCTAGGCAGTCGGGGTTGTAGCCCATGGAGTACAGCACCACTGGGGAGACAAGGCCACCCACTTCTGGATCGCTTAGTAGGGGCTCCCATGCATCGTCTTCGGCGATGGCTCGGCGAAAGCCTTCGCCCCAGTCTTGCAGCTCCCACCGACCGATGCGCTCGTGCTTCTCGTCGAGGCGGTAGGGCGTGATGCACTCCTCGGCGGGCACCTGGCCCATCAAAGGCATAAAAACATTGTCAAGCGTGACGTCGTCGGAGCGCAACGCTGTGCTGGCTTGGATATCTGCATGGCGCCGCAGCAGGAGCTGCAGCAGGCGGAGCTGGCGTTCGCTGTCGTGCGGCAAAGGCAAGGTGGGCTGGTCAAAAATCGCCTCCAACAACCAAGGAGTGGGGAGGGGATCAGGGCCTACGACGCTGGCTGTCATGTAGCCATCGGCCATCTCCATGCCCATGGCGCTCTTGGACAGCTCCTCGTTGTCTGACATCAGCTCAAACAACTCTTCAAGCTCCGCATCGCTGAGTTGGGGCTGTGAGTCCCAGGGTTTGCTGTGCTTGAGGATCCACTGGAAAAATTCGTTCATCAAGGTTCCTGTTGTCGCGCCCTACTTGCGCCACCGGTTGCTGCGGAAATACCCCAGCCGGCGCAGCAAACTGTAGGAGATATGGATTTTGCCGGGCTCCAGCGGCGCGTCTGGCACCGCGCGCACCCAGAGCGATTTGGAGTAACCCAGCAGCTGGCCCGAGTACACGCTGCGGTGGCCGACGACGATGTAGGCGGTGATGCAGGCGGTGGCAAAGTACGGACCGGCGGCGTTACCAAACAGCTCGAAGCCCATTAGCACGGCAGCGATTGGTGTGTTGGAGGCGGCGGCTACGACCGAGACCATTCCTACGGCTGCGCCCAGCGCCGGGCTGACGCCCATCAGGTGGGCAAAAGCACTGCCCGCCATGGCGCCGATGACGAACTGCGGCGTGACGATGCCACCGTAAAAGCCAGATCCCAGCGTGACGGCGACCAGCAGCGACTTCCACAAGAACCCCCAGAAGGCGACGTCTTTGCCCGCCAGCGCGTCATTCATCAGCGGCAGGCTCAGGCCCAGGTAGTCGGTCGGGATGACGAGGATGAGCGCGGCCAGCACCAGCCCGCCGATGAAGGGCATGAGCGGCTGCCAAATCTGAAAGCGCCGCTGCAGGGCGCCAAAAGCGTAGCGGGTGCGGGTGATGAGTTCGATAAACAGCCACGACACCAGCCCGCAGACGATGCCGATGAGGGTGATGCGGATCGCCAAAAAGGAAGAAAAATCTGATGACAGGAGCACGGGGAAATAGTCGTACGCCATGCCCCAATACTTGCCCACCTCGAACGCGGTGATGGCGGCAATCACGGCCGGGAAGATGAAGTCGTGGCGCACGCGCCCGATGACCAGCATTTCAATGCCGTAGATGGCGCCGGCCAGCGGCGTGCCGAACACGGCGGCAAAGCCGGCGCTCACGCCGCAGGCGACAAGGCGTTTTTGCATTTCGGGGTCGAGCCGCATCCGCTTGCCAAACCACGAGGCCAGGGTGCCGCCAATGTGCGAGCAAGGCCCCTCTTTGCCGGCCGAGCCGCCAAGCGCCAGCGTGATCAGCGCGGCCAGGGGCTTGATGAGAATCGTCTTGTGTGACATGGCACCCGAGCGCAGGTGGATGGCGCTGATAACCGAATCGCGTGCGTAGCTGCCAGGCTCACGGTAGCCGTAGTGCAGGAGCAGCCCGTTCAGGATGCCCGCCAGCGGCAGCAGCGCCATTTGCGTCCACAGCGAGACGTGGGCGGTGTGCTCCGACAGGAAAAAAAGCGCTTGCAAAAAGAAACTCACCCCGGTGCCGACGATCGCCCCGGTGATGCTGGCCAGCAAAAGCCACCGCAAGATGGTGGCCAGCATGATGACCGGTTCGATGTAGTTGACGCGCATGGAGAGGGAGGCCGATCTGTCTTTCGGCAAGAGGCCGTATTTTCTCCCGCGCAGGCGCCGACGCCGTCCAATCGCTCGGGTTCGGCTCAGGCCAGGCCGCAACGGGCCTGCGGGCGGCGCAGGCGCTCAGTGAATCGCAGCGGCCACGATGATACTGATGCCCAGACACATGGCCGCCACCACCATGCCGAGCGCGCGGTTCTGTTTTTCGACGATTTCGCGCCACAGGTCTACGGGCGTAATTTTGTCGACGATGACGAAGCACAGCCAGAAGATGACCACGCCAATGAGCGCGTAGAGGATGGAGCTAAGGACGGCTGTGGGCCGAAGCCATTCGATTCCGGGCATGGTGGGAGTCTCCTTGAAAAGTGGGTCTATTTGTGGCTGCCGCCGGTGGAAAAACCGCCGTACGAGCCACCGCTGCTGCGGGTGCCGCCGCCCGAGGGGCCGGAGCAATTGGACAGCAGCACAAGCAGGATGATGATCACGATGGCGATGATGAACAGCGTGGCGCAGCCGATGCTTTTGGCCGCCACAAACGGGCCGGGGTCGTCCCGCTTGAGCAGGTCGGCCTTGTCTTTGAGGCCAAAGGCTTCGGCCACGGTGTCGCTAGCGAGCTTGTCGCCGGCCGACCAGGTCACTTCGCTGGGCGTTTTTTCCAGCGACAACAGGCCTTTGCTGCTGGCGAAATCGCGGTTGCTGGTGCGCTGGCCGCGCTCGACTTTCCAGTAGAACTCGCCCAGCACGTAGGTGGTTTCGGCCTCGTACGTCGACTGCAACTGGTAGGTGGTTCCCAGGTAGCTGGCGCTGCGGCCGTTTTGCACCATCTGCGGTGCGCCGGTGGTGGGGCGCACCAGGCTCCAGCCGTCGCTGCTGTCGACCAGAAACGAGAAGCCGCGCTTCTGGTTGTAGAGCAGGTATTCGCTCCAGCCGAATTGCTCATCGTCGCCTGGCTCCTGCCCCATGCGGTGCTGAAAGCCGACCACCTGCCAGTGCACGCCCTGCAACTGGCCCTTGGCGCCCAGCGGGAGGATGGGGCGCACGGGTTCGTCCTGCTCGGCAAAGCTGAGCTCGGCGCCGACGCCGCTCTCCAGCGAAATGATGCTTTTGCAGGAAGGGCAGGTAATGCTCTTGGAGCCCGCCAGCATCACCTGCACCGGCGCGCCGCAGTTCGGGCAGCTGAACTGGCGGCCTTTTTCCTCCTTGACCGATTCGTCCTTGAGGCCCTGGAGCTTCAGGTCGTCGAGCAGCACGGCGCGGCCGCGGTCCACCGCGGGCGGCTGGCGGCTGGTGTCGATGGAGAGCACCTCGCCGTCGCTGCTGCGCAGTTCGATCAGGTCGAACGCCTGGCCGAGCGGTGGCAGTTTCGGCAGCTCGCCCTCGGCCGAAATGAGCTGCGCCTGGCCCGTGTAGGCGACGCTGTAGGGCTTGCCATCGAGTGTGAGGCTGGCGCCGGGGCGCAGCGCTGCCACATCGGGCAAGGCTTGCTGCACGCTGGCGGCGCGGGTGAAGACGTAGGCGCCGTTGTCTTCCGATAGGGTGGCAAGCTCGCCGTCTTGCAGGAAGGCGGTCCACTCGGTCCAGACGCCGGCGTCGCTTTTGTACTGCAGCCGCCCAATCAGGGTGAAGGGGTGCTCTTTGCCGTCCAGCGTGATGCGCCCACTCGCCATGAGCTGCAGCGGGCTGTGGTCGTCGAACAGCTCGGCCATCTTGCCGATGCGCGACAGCACCTCGCCATTGCGCACCACCGTGCTTTGGCAATAGGGGCAGACGGCGTAGGCCGACTGCGCGCTCTTGAACTCCACCGGCGCGCCGCAGCCAGGACAGGGGGCGCGGTAGGCGCGCTGGGTGGGTTCGGTGGCCATCGGCAGGCGGTTTTTAAGCTTTTTTGGCCTCTAGCGCTTATCTGTAAAGCGCATGCAGCTATCTATTCGATAGCAATCAGACGAGTTTCTTCAGCAACTCGGCCTTCTTGCCGTCGAATTCCTCTTGCGTCAGGATGCCCTTGGCCTTGAGTTCACCCAGCTTTTCCAGCGTCGCCATCACGTCTTCGGCCTTGACGCCCACTGCCGGGGCTTCCGCCGCAGCGGCTGCGTGCGGCTGGGGCGCATTGCCGCTGCCCTGCAGGCCAGATGCGAGGTTTTGCGCCATCACCTGGCCCAGCGCCATGCCCGCGCCCAAGCCCATGGCGTCGCCGGCGATGCCGCCGCCACCGCTGCCCGCGCCTTCGGCAAACTTCGGAATCGCTTGCGCGGTCTGGTACTGCATGAACTTGCCCATGTCGTTGCCGACCATGCCCATACCGATTTTCTGGTCCAGGATTTTCTGCAGCTCTTCGGGGAGCGACAGGTTCTGCACCGTCATGCTCTCGACCTTGAGGCCGAGCTTTTCAAACGCCGGCGTCAGCTCTTTGGTCAGCGCGTCGGCAAACATCACCTGGTTGGCGGCCAAATCCAGGAACGGCACGCCGCTGCCGGCAATGGCGTTGCTGATGTTCTGCAGCACCAGACCGCGCAGTTGCCCTTCGAGGTCGCCCACGGGGTAGCTGGCGCGGGTGCCCGAAATTTCGGTATAGAACGCCTTGGGGTCGACGATGCGATAGGCGTAGTTACCAAACGCGCGCAACCGCACCGCGCCAAAGTCCTTGTCGCGAATGGTGATCGGCTGGGGCGTGCCCCATTTTTGGTCGATCTGCTGGCGCGTGCTGAAGAAGTACACATCGCTCTTGAAGGGCGACTGGAACAATTTGTCCCAGTTCTTCAGGTTGGTCAGCAGCGGCAGCGTCTGCGTGGTCAGCTTGTGCGTGCCAGCGCCAAACACGTCGGCCACCTGGCCTTCGTTGACGAAAACCGCCATTTGCGATTCGCGCACCACCAGTACGCCGCCGTTCTGGATTTCCATGTCCGCCATGGGAAAGCGCCAGGCCAGGGTGCCGTCGCCGTCCTCCGTCCATTCAATGACGTCAATGAACTGTTTCTTGATGAAATCCATGAGGGCCATGCGGTGCTCCCGTTGGTGGGCAAAAAGGGTGGCGGCCATGATAGCAACGGGGGTGGGGTTTTGGCGCTTTTTCGCTCACCCGCTCCAAGACAGCGTGATGGAAAGCGCAAAACCGCAGCGAGCCAGAGGCAGTGGGTCCTGACGGCAAAGAATTATTTGCTTTTTTAAATGAGAATGATTATCATTTTAGTCATCTACTCTCAGGAGTCCGCCATGACCCGCATTCGCCAACTCGCCAGCACCCACCGCGCCACGCTCGCCAAGACCGGCAGCTACTACCTCATCCACATCAGCGTCGCTGCCATGGTGGCTTATGCCGTGACCGGCAACTTGATGGCATCCATCACGCTCAGCCTGCTGGAACCTACGGTGCAGGCGTTTGCATTCTTCTTTCACGAAAAATCCTGGGAGCGGCGCGCCGCGCGGCGCCAAGCGCAACCAGTCAGCGCAGCGGCTGCGAACTTGCTGCCAGCCTGAAGGGCTGGGTCAGGCGCGAACGTCGAGCAGCGCGCCCAGCACCGCGTCGCCGGTGCGCAGGGACTGCACGTTGGCCATGAAAGCCTGCTTGGCGGCGAGTTGGTCCACCACTTCTTGCTCCAGCGAGACACCTTCCGTGTTGGCGCGCTGAACGCTGGCATCCACGCCGCCCTCGGGAGCGGCTTGTTGCACGACACGCTGGGCACGGTAGCCCGGGGTGTTCATGTTGGCGACGTTGCCGGCCGAGGCGTCCAGCCGCATCCGCGCGGCGGAAAGACCGGAGGAAGCAATGGCGTTGAGGCTGGACATGGGGAAACTCCTTGAACCGTGGCGTGCCCAACCATTGTCCGCCGCCGACGCGAAGTCGGCAAGCGTTCAGAAACCGCGCCTACGACGGCGCTTCGTGGGCTTCGCGCAGGCATTGGGCAAATGCCTGTGCGGCCCGTGCGGGCTGGGGCGAGCGGCGCAGCACGCTGACGAACTCGCAGCGGTAGAAAAACAGCTCGGGCCGAATCGGGCGCATCTGCCCACGCCGCTCAAAGGCTTCCGCGTAGTGGTCTGGCAGAAAACCCAGATAGCGGCCTGAGAGGATCAGCGTGGCAATCGATTCCTGGTCGAAGCCCGTGGCCTTGCGGGGCAGTCGCTCGCGGTGGCCGAGTTCCATATTGGGCGAGTGGTAGCCCAAACCGGCAAAGGGCCAGGCGCGCAGCGCGTCCCAATCGAGCGCTGCATGCTCGGCGGCAAATAGCGGGTGGCTCGCGCCTGCGTAAAGCCGCATGTCTTCGCCAAACAGCGTCTCATACACCAGGCTTTGCGAGCTGCGGTGCGTGGGGAGGATGCCCACCTGAAAGCGCCCATCCATCAGCCCGCGCTCAATGGCCGGCATGCCGCCCACATGCAGATTCAGCGCCACCTCGGGCGCGCGGTCCACAAACAAGGCGATTGCGATATCGATGTGCGCTTGCGGGTTGCTGGCGGTTTTGTCAAACACCGCCACATCAAGCTGCCCACCCATGCGGTGGTGGATATCGTCAATGCTGCTGCGAAACGCGTCCACGCCGGCCAGCAGGCGCAGCGTTTCGTCGTACACCCGCTGGCCTTCAAGCGTCAGTGCAAAGCCGGCCCGGCCACGTCGGCACAGCGTCAAACCGAGGCGGGTTTCCAGATCCTTCAGGTGGCGGCTGACCGTGCTGGTGCCGATGTTGAGTTCCAGCTCGGCGGCAGACAGGCCGCCGCACTCGACCACGCTCTTGAAGACCTGCAGCAAGCGCAGGTCCATATCGGCCAACTGCCCCAGCAGGGCGCGGGGTCGGGGCAGGCCCGAAGAGGTGGGCGGCTTTACTTGCATATATCCTCAAGTAAACAGTGATATTTGTTGATTTAAGAGCTTAACACCCAGGGGAACAATCACCCACCGTTCCGTCCCACAGGAGACCGCCATGAGTTTTGTGCCTATCGACCAAGCCCTTGAAGCCGCACCGCGCATGGACGCCGCCTGGCTCGACGCGCACTGGATGCCGTTTACCGCCAACCGCAACTTCAAGGCCGCCCCGCGCATGGTCGCAAGCGCCAGCGGGGCCTACTACACCGACACCGACGGCCGCAAGATTTTTGACGGGCTCTCGGGCCTGTGGTGCACCGGCCTGGGCCATGGCCGGCGTGAAATTGCCGAAGCCGTCGGCAAGGCCGCGCTGAACCTGGACTACGCCCCGGCCTTCCAGTTCGGCCACCCGGCGTCGTTCGCGCTGGCCAACAAGATCAAGGAACTCACGCCTGACGGGCTGGACTACGTCTTCTTCACCGGCTCGGGCTCGGAATCTGCCGACACCTCGCTCAAGATGGCGCGCGCTTACTGGCGTGCCAAGGGGCAAGCGAGCAAGACGCGCCTGATCGGCCGTGAAAAGGGCTACCACGGCGTGAACTTCGGTGGCATCTCGGTGGGGGGCATTGGCGGCAACCGCAAGACCTTTGGCCAGGGCATCGAGGCGGACCATTTGCCCCACACCCAGCCGCCCGCCGGCACCTTTCAAAAAGGCATGGCCGAAGAAGGTGGGCGCGCGCTGGCGGACAAGCTGCTCGATGTGATCGCCCTGCACGACGCCAGCAACATCGCCGCCGTCATCGTCGAGCCCTTCTCGGGTTCGGCCGGCGTCGTCATCCCACCCAAAGGCTACCTCGAGCGCATTCGCGAGATCTGCACGCAGAACAACATCCTGCTGATTTTTGACGAAGTCATCACCGCGTTCGGCCGCTGCGGCACCTGGACGGGCTCGGAGGCCTTCGGTGTCACACCGGACATTCTGAACTTCGCCAAACAGGTGACCAATGGTGCCCAGCCGCTCGGCGGCGTGGTGGCCAGCAAAGACATTTACGACACCTTCATGGCGCAGGGCGGTGCTGAATATTTGGTGGAATTCCCCCACGGTTACACCTATTCGGCGCACCCGGTGGCCTGCGCTGCCGGCCTCGCCGCCCTCGAAATCTTGCAAAAAGAAGACATGCCCGGCCGCGTGAAGGCGCTGCTGCCGCACTTCGAGCAGGCGGTGCACAGCCTCAAGGGCGCCAAGCATGTCGCCGACATTCGCAACTACGGCCTGGCCGCAGGCTTCACCATTGCCGCGCTGCCGGGCGAGCCCGCACGCCGCCCGTATGAGATTGCCATGGCGTGCTGGAAGAAAGGCTTCTACGTGCGCTACGGCGGCGACACCATCCAGTTGGCACCGCCGTTCATTAGCGAGAAAGCCGAGATCGAGCGTCTGGTGAATGCGCTGGGGGATGCGCTGGCGGAGACGGCGTAAGGCTTGTCTCGCACGACGGTTTGCTATTTTATAAATAGCTGATAGCGTTTATGTAGTAAGCGCTAGAGGCCAATTTGGCTTGAAATTTTGGCCATGGTGCCGCAGTCTTTCCGCACTTGCGGCTTAGGCTGAAGCTGCGTCCCCGAAGTTTGCGCGCCAATGTGTTCCGCTTCACGACAACGATCGGGGCAGGCGGGCGCGCAAAACGCTCAGCCTACAATCGCTTGGCGCTCATGCGAGCGGCTGCGTCAAGCCAGTGACGGAACCCGGCGCGCTGCTGCTCGCCACCGCCGGAGTTCCCATGTCTGAAGCCCCCAAAATTCCCCCTGTCGACAAGCGCGCCCTGTTGCGCAAGGCTGCCCTCGAATACCACGAGTTTCCCAAGCCCGGCAAGATCGCCATCGCTTCCACCAAGCAGATGGTCAACCAGCTTGATTTGTCGCTGGCCTATTCGCCAGGCGTGGCCGCGCCCTGCGAAGAAATCGTCAAAGACCCGAACGCGGCCTTTCGCTACACCAGCCGGGGCAACCTGGTTGGCGTGATCACTAACGGCACGGCCGTGCTGGGCCTGGGCGATATCGGCGCGCTGGCCAGCAAACCCGTGATGGAAGGCAAGGCGGTCCTGTTCAAGAAGTTCTCGGGCATCGACGTGTTCGACATCGAGATCAACGAAAAAGACCCCGAAAAATTGGTCGAGATCATCGCCGCGCTGGAGCCTACGTTCGGCGGCATCAACCTCGAAGACATCAAGGCGCCTGATTGCTTTTATGTGGAGCGCAAGCTCCGCGAGCGCATGAACATTCCGGTGTTCCACGACGACCAGCACGGCACGGCCATTGTGGTCGGCGCGGCCATCCTCGGTGGCCTCAAAGTTGCGGGCAAACGCCCGGAAGACGTCAAGCTGGTGACGTCCGGCGCCGGCGCTGCGGCTCTGGCCTGTCTGGGTCTGCTGGTCAAGCTGGGCGTGCGCCGCGAGAACATCTGGGTCACTGACCTTGCCGGTGTGGTGTACGAAGGACGCACAGAGCTGATGGACGAGGACAAGGCGCACTACGCGCAGCCCACCGACCAGCGCACGTTGGCGCAGGTCATCGTGGGCGCCGACGTGCTGCTAGGTCTTTCGGCCGGCGGCGTGGTCAAGCAGGACATGGTGCGCAGCATGGCGCCGCGCCCGCTGATCTTCGCCCTGGCCAACCCCAACCCCGAGATTTCACCCGAGGACGTCAAAGCCGTGCGCGACGACGCCATCATCGCCACCGGCCGCACGGACTACCCGAACCAGGTCAACAACGTCCTGTGCTTCCCCTACATCTTCCGTGGGGCGCTTGATTCGGGCGCCACCACGATCACGATGGAGATGGAAATCGCTGCCGTGCACGCCATCGTCGAGCTGGCGCAGGCCGAGCAAAGCGAAGTGGTGGCCGCGGCCTATGTGGGCGAGCCACTTGCGTTCGGGCCGGAATACCTGATTCCCAAGCCTTTTGACCCGCGTCTCATGATGAAGATCGCGCCGGCCGTGGCCCAGGCCGCAGCCGACAGCGGCGTGGCACTGCGCCCCATTGCCGACATGGACGCCTACCGCGACCATTTGCAGACCTTTGTGTACGCATCGGGCACGACGATGAAGCCGATCTTCGCGTCTGCCAAGGCGGCCATTGCCAAACGGGTGGCCTATTCCGAGGGCGAGGAGGAGCGCGTGCTGCGCGCGGCACAGATCGTCGTGGACGAGCATATTGCGCGCCCCACGCTCATCGGCCGCCCGAAAGTCATTGCTCAGCGCATCGAAACCTTCGGCCTGCGCCTCGCGGAAGGGCGCGACTACGACGTCGTCAACGTCGAGCAGGACCACCGTTACCACGACTTCTGGCAGACCTACCACCGCATGACCGAGCGCAAGGGCGTCACGGTGCCGATTGCCAAGATTGAACTGCGCCGGCGCCTGACCTTGATCGGCAGCATGCTGTTGCACAAGGGCGAGGTGGATGGCCTCATCTGCGGAACCTGGGGCAACACCACGCACCACCTGAGTTACATCGACCAGGTCATCGGCAAGCGTGCTGGCGTGACCACCTATGCCTGCATGAATGGGCTGCTGCTGCCCGATCGCCAGGTGTTTCTCGTCGACACGCACGTCAACTACGACCCGACGGCGGCGCAACTGGCGGAAATCACGGTCATGGCCGCCGAGGAAATGCTGCGCTTTGGCATCAAGCCCAAGGCGGCGCTGTTGTCGCACTCGAACTTTGGCAGCAGCAACCAACCCAGCGCCGTGAAGATGCGTGACACGCTGGAGTTGCTGCGCGTACAGGCGCCTTGGCTGGAAGTCGATGGCGAGATGCATGGCGATGTTGCGCTCAGTGGCAGCGCGCGCGCTGCACTCATGCCGCACAGCAGCCTCATCGGCGACGCGAACCTGCTGGTTCTGCCCAACATCGATGCGGCCAACATCTCGTACAACCTGCTGAAGACCGCTGCCGGCGGCAACATCGCCATTGGGCCGGTGCTGCTCGGCGCGGCCCAACCAGTCTGTGTGCTCACGGCCAGCGCGACTGTGCGCCGCATCGTCAACATGACGGCACTGACCGTGGTTGACGCCAACGTGCAACGCTGAAATCGCCGGGGGTCGACCCGACGAAGTGAGCGTCCGCTAACAAAAGGTATTCCCTTGAATTTGCCCATATTTTGGGCAAATGCTTGCATTCGTGTGGGGATTCCGTCACACTAGCGCCTTGAAATTTCGGGTTAACCCGTAGTTTCCGAAAGGTGTAGTCGTGATGTTTGCTGACGCTGCGGCCTGGACGCGCAAAGCCGGTTTTTCCTTCGTTCTGGGCGCGACGCTTGCACTGTCGTCGCTGGGTTTGCAGGCGCGGCAAAGTGCTACCGACGCAGGGTCCGCCGTGATTGCGCGGGCCGAGTTGCCCTTGCAGGGGCAGCAAACCCATGCGTTGATTCTTGCCGGCGGCCCGTTTCTTTATGAGAAGGACGGCGTCGTTTTTGGTAACCGTGAACGTTTGCTTCCGCCGTCAAAACGCGGCTACTACCGCGAATACACCGTCAGAACCCCAGGGGTGCGCCACCGCGGCCCCAAACGCATTGTCTGTGGCGGCCCGCCGCAACAGCCCGAGGCTTGCTACTACACGGCTGACCATTACGCCAGTTTTCGCAGGATCGTTGATTGAGCCTGCAGACAACCGATTTTTAGACTTGAATAGAAAGAGACGCGGAGATGGACACGCCACTTCGTAAAGACCAGGATGTTCCCTTGCGCGGCATACGCGCCAATATCGTGCAATCCATCCGCGCATTTCGCGTGCAGGATTTGCAGGATGCGGCCACTGCGCTGGGACACCACTTCCTTTACGCCAACCTCGCCCACGCACAGACCAAACAGGATGTGCTGGATCTGATTGCACAGCAGTTCACCTTTCCGGCGCACTTCGGGAAGAACTTCGACGCCCTGTCGGACTGCCTGACGGACCCGCTGCACAAGTCGGGTCCGCAACCCGGCTTTATCCTCGTGCTTGAGCAGATTCCCGCTACGGCCAAGTTCGATAAGGAAGCGCGCGAGCAGCTGATCGACGTATTCCGTGACGCTGCGGATTTCTGGGGAGAGCGAAAGATTCCGTTCCGCTGTTTCTATTCTTTTCTGTAGCCCGTTCTGCAACCAACAGCCAGGCAGAACGGGCGAACGGGGCTAGCGAAGCACCGCATGCGGTGCTGGGAATCGAGGTCGGTGCGGAGCCGCCAGAGAAAATGCTTACCGACAAACTGGTAGATATCTCACCCTTGGCGCTGCGCATGAGCAGCCCCTTCAATTCGGGTTACTGGCTCAACGCCGCCTGAATCTAGGAGGCTGTCGGACTTGGAGCGTCGAAAGCGAAAATTGGCCCCGGCGAGGACAGTTTTTGCCGGATTTGCAGCCCCATAGCCCGGCTATGGGGCAAAAAGACGGTAAAAAATGGACCGCTGCGGCCGATTTGCAGCCGACGATTTCCAAGTCCGACAGCCTCCTCTAGCAAGCACGCATCCCGCCGGTCCGCCGCACAGCGCCGGCGGTTTTCTTTGGGTGGTTCACGGGTCCAAGATGTCCAAAGACAAAACGGTTTTCGTATGTTCGGACTGCGGTGGAACGAGTCCACGGTGGTTGGGAAAATGTCCGCAATGCGGCGCCTGGAATACGCTTAGCGAGACCGTGGTCGAGCCCCAGGGTGTGCGCAACCGCTATGCAAGCACGTCGCGCCCGGCTTTGAATCCGGCGCAGGCCGTAGCGCCGCTATCGTCGATCGAGGCCAGTGACTTCGAGCGCACTCCAACGGGACTGGACGAACTTGACCGCGTCCTTGGGGGCGGCATGGTCGAGGGGGCCGTGGTCCTGATCGGCGGCGACCCCGGCATCGGCAAGTCGACGCTGCTCTTGCAGGCGCTGGACGCCTTGCAGCGATCAGGCCTGTCCACGCTGTACGTCACCGGCGAAGAAAGTGGCGCCCAGGTGGCCCTGCGTTCGCGCAGATTGGGCTTGGACCACAGCATGGTCCAGGTCCTGGCCGAGACGCAGCTCGAGAAGATCATCGCCACCATCGAGCAGACCCAACCGGCGATCGCAGTCATCGATTCGATTCAGACCATGTATTCGGAGGCGCTCAGCTCGGCGCCAGGCTCGGTGGCCCAAGTGCGCGAATGCGCAGCACATCTGACGCGCCTGGCCAAAGCAACCGGGGTCGCGATCATCCTGGTGGGTCACGTCACCAAGGAAGGGGCGCTCGCCGGCCCCCGTGTGCTGGAGCACATGGTCGACACGGTGTTGTACTTCGAAGGCGATACGCATTCGAGCTTCCGTCTGGTGCGTGCCATCAAGAATCGCTTTGGGGCCGTCAATGAGATCGGTGTCTTCGCCATGACCGAGCGGGGCCTCAAAGGAGTGAGCAATCCCAGCGCGATTTTCCTGAGCCAGCACAGCGAGCCGGTTCCCGGCAGCTGCGTGCTGGTCACGCTGGAAGGCACCCGCCCGATGCTGGTGGAAATCCAGGCGCTGGTTGACGGCGGCGGGCCCAGCCCGCGGCGTCTCTCCGTCGGTCTGGACCGCGATCGCTTGGCCATGCTGCTGGCCGTGCTGCACCGCCACGCAGGCGTGGCATGTGCGGACCAGGACGTATTCGTCAACGCCGTGGGCGGGGTGCGCATCAGCGAACCGGCAGCGGATCTGGCCGTGATGCTGGCCATCACCTCCAGCCTGCGCGCTCGGGCTATGCCCAAAGGTTTCCTCGCCTTTGGCGAGGTGGGTCTGGCGGGCGAGGTGCGCCCTGCGCCGCGTGGGCAGGAGCGCCTTCGCGAGGCCGCCAAGCTGGGCTTCTCGGTGGCCATCGTACCCAAGGCCAACGTACCCAAAAAACCCATCGAAGGGCTGACGATTCATGCGGTTGAACGCATCGAGCAGGCCATGGATCTGGTGCGCGAATTGCAATGATCGAAAGTGTGGCTGACGTGAGGTCCTTCACGCTCGGTTACCTGTGCTGGTGGCGGAGCTCCTGGAGGGCGCCGTAAAATCTCGGGTTCTGCGAACCCAGCAAATCCAAAGGACCCCCATGAGCCCCGTAGTTCCCTCGATGGCCGATCGTGACGGCAAAATATGGATGGACGGCCAGATGGTCGATTGGCGCGACGCCAAGATTCATGTGCTCTCGCACACCTTGCATTACGGCTGTGGTGCCTTTGAAGGCGTTCGCGCCTATAAGACGGCCGATGGCACGGCCATCTTCCGGCTCGAAGAGCACACCGAACGCCTCTTCAACAGCGCCAAAATTCTGCGCATGAAAATTCCTTTCACCAAGGAAGAAGTGAACGAGGCGCAGAAGGCGGTGGTGCGTGAAAACAAACTTGAATCGTGCTACCTGCGCCCATTGACCTGGATCGGCTCGCAAAAGCTGGGCGTATCGCCCAAAGGCAATCAAATTCATTTGATGGTGGCTGCCTGGGCCTGGGGCGCCTACCTGGGCGAAGAAGGCATGAAACGTGGTATCCGCGTCAAGACCAGCAGCTACACCCGCCACCACGTCAACATCACCATGACGCAGGCCAAGGCGGTGAGCAACTACACCAACTCGATTCTGGCGAACATGGAAGCGCTGGACGATGGCTACGACGAAGCCCTGTTGCTCGACAGCTCTGGTTTCGTCTCCGAGGGCGCGGGGGAAAACATCTTCGTCGTCAAGAATGGCGTCATCTACACGCCCGATCTCTCGGCCGGTGCGCTCAACGGCATCACGCGCAATACCGTGCTGCATATTGCCAAGGACTTGGGGCTCGAAGTGGTGCAAAAGCGTATCACCCGAGACGAGGTCTACATCTCTGACGAGGCGTTTTTTACCGGCACGGCCGCCGAAGTGACGCCGATCCGCGAACTGGACCGCATTGAACTGGGTGCCGGCGAGCGCGGGCCCATCACGGAAAAAGTGCAGTCGGCGTTTTTCGACATCGTGAATGGCCGCAATCCCAAATATGCCCACTGGCTCAGCAAGGTGTGATACATGAAACAAGCTGTGATCGAACTGCTGGCGAGCGAGCTCAACCCTGAGGGCGGGGTGTATTGCCCCAATCCCAAAGCGGGCATGCAATTGTGGAACGCCCATCCCAAGGTCTACCTCGACGTGGCCCATGCGGGCATGGCCAAGTGCCCCTATTGCGGCACCGAGTACCGGCTCAAGGCAGGAGAAACCCTGAGCGCTGGACACTGAGAAAGTGGCTGTACGCGCATGGAGCGTGCAGCTACCCACCCTGCCGGCATCGCCTGCGCGCCATGCGGCCCTAGCGAGGCGCCTTCCAGTTTTCCGCGAGTCACTCCCTTTTGATCTCAAACCTTGCGCCCGCGCAGCACCACTCCTGGCCGGAGCGCCTCTCCAGCGTGGCGGCCTTTGCGGTCCCGGGTCTGGCGCTGTGGCTGCCATCGGGCTATTCCTATGGCGCCGCCCTGCTGCTGTTGGGGACCTTGCTCACGCTGAATCGCTGGCCGCGTCGGCAGCACGAAGCGTTCACCTGGTGGTTCGCTGCCAGCATGCTGGCCATGGCCGTGGTGTGGGCGGCGCAGGCCGATCCGGCAGAGCATTTTGGTCGCGCTGATCGCCCCGCCAAATTCATCCTCGGCGCTGCGTGCCTGCTTTTTGTCACCTGCTATCCGCCCCGGCCACGGGCCCTGCTTGCCGGGCTCGCGGTTGGTAGTCTGGGCGCTGGGGGGCTGGCGATATGGCAGATGTACGGACTGCACTCCGAGCGTGCCTGGGGCCACACCAACGCCATTCAGTACGGCAACCTTGCGCTGTGCCTGGCGACCATGCTGGCCTTATATACGGGCGCTGTGTGGCGTCAGTTGAGAACGTCCGCTCGCGTCCTCTGCATTCTTGGGGTGCTTGCAGGACTCGACGCCTCGGTGCTTTCGCAGTCGCGGGGTGGTTGGCTGGCCTTGCTGCTCGCCCTGCCTTTGGCATTGGCCTGGTTGTACCTGCGCCGACGCGAGACTTTCCGCGC
>ERZ724525.832-NODE-832-length-17851-cov-5.052877_pt1 | contig 17851 bp, 18 predicted proteins | sample MGYA00376058_ERZ724525 | MGnify/ENA primary metagenome ERZ724525 (study PRJEB28724, sample SAMN07190888) | wastewater metagenome | isolation source: influent of sewage treatment plant in Hong Hong | place: USA: Christiansburg, Virginia | collected 2016-03-01 ... | reverse complement strand
CCGTAGCAGCGCGGTTAATACGGCCGAGCGCGATGCAAAACAGGCTGAGGCGGCTAAGGCTCCGGCCAAGAGGGCGCCCGCCAAACGTGCAACGGCTAAGACTGCAGCATCCAAGTCTGCCCCAGCTGGCAAAACGGCTGCCGCCAAAGTGCCCGCAAAGCTGCCTTTGGTGAAGGTGGGTGTCAAGCCCGCGTCTAAACCAGCCAGCAAAGCACCCGCGAAGACTGCTGGCAAGGCACCCGCCAAGAAAGCTGCACCTAAAAAGGCATGAGGCTGCTGGTCGTGGCAGTCGGGCAACGTATACCTGACTGGGCTCAAACGGCGTGGGATGACTACGCCAAGCGCTTTCCGGCTGAGTTAAAGCTCGAGTTAAAAGCGGTCAAAACAGAGCCGCGTGGCAGCAAATCGCTAGAAACACTCTACGCCGCCGAACGCGAGCGAATTGAGGCAGCCATTCCCAGGGGATGCCGCATTGTGGCTTTGGACGAGCGCGGTACCGCGCTCAGTACTTTGTCGCTGGCCAGTCGGCTCAAGACTTGGCAACTCGAAGCGGATGATGTGGCCCTGGTCATAGGTGGGCCCGATGGGCTCGACCCCGCCTTCAAGCAAGCCGCCCATGAGCGAATTCGCCTTTCAGATCTAACCCTGCCGCATGCATTTGCGCGTGTCTTGCTGGTCGAGCAGCTTTATCGCGCCTGGTCAGTGAATGCTGGCCATCCTTATCACCGTGAATAAGTAGCGCAGGACGTTTCCGGGAGTATTGCCCCATGCCTGAATTCTTGTACTTGGCGTCCCAAAGCCCACGCCGTCGTCAGCTATTGGATCAACTTGGGGTGAAGCACGAACTCTTGCTTCCTGGCGAGGACGAAGACGCTGAAAGCCTGGAAGCTCCGCTGAAAAACGAAGCTCCGACAGCTTACGTCCAGCGCGTCACCGGCCTAAAGTTGGACGCGGCCTTGGCGCGCAGGGCAAGCAGGGGTTTGGCTTTGGCACCCGTGCTGTGTTCGGACACCACAGTTGCGCTGGGGCGAACAATTCTCGGCAAGCCTGCTGACGCCGCCGATGCGATGGCCATTTTGAGCAAGCTGTCCGGCCAAACGCACAGGGTGTTAACGGCTGTAGCTGCCCAGGTCGGTCAAAACCGGGTTACCGCCCTCAGCACTTCAAAGGTGAGCTTTGCCACCATGAGCGTGGACCAGATCGAGCGCTACATTGAAACTGGCGAGCCCATGGGTAAGGCGGGAGCATATGGTGTTCAGGGCAAGGCGGCCGCCTACATAGAGCACATCAGCGGCAGCTATTCCGGCATCATGGGTTTGCCTATGTATGAAACGGCGCAAATCTTGCGCGCTTTAGGCTTCACAATCTAGGGATGCAACAAGATATTCTGATCAATTGGTCACCCCAGGAAACGCGGGTGGCCGTGCTGGAAAGTGGCGCGGTGCAAGAGTTGCATGTCGAGCGCACGCTCGAGCGCGGCTTGGTGGGCAACGTCTACTTGGGTAAAGTGGCCAGGGTACTGCCTGGTATGCAGTCCGCGTTCATTGACATTGGTCTGGAGCGGGCCGCATTCCTGCATGTGGCGGACTTGCTCGGGGCCCATCCTGCAGTGCGAGGTGCTAACTCCGAAGAGCGGGACGCACCACTTGTGCCTATCGAAAAGCAGGTGTTTGAAGGCCAGGCGTTGATGGTCCAGGTGATCAAGGATCCCATCGGTACCAAGGGTGCGCGGCTTTCTACCCAGATCAGCATCGCGGGGCGCATGCTGGTGTTTTTGCCGCAAGACGACCACATGGGCATCTCGCAAAAGATTCCGCTGGCCCAGCGCGAAGCCTTGCGCCTGCGAATGAACGCCTTGGCAGGCCCGCCTGACGCACCGGGCGGAGGTGGCGGGTTCATTTTGCGCACCAACGGCGAAGATGCATCTGACGCTGAACTGGCAGAGGACATTGCCTACCTGCGAAAAACTTGGGCGCGCATCAAAGACGCCTCTGTTCATTTGCCACCGCAGTCCTTGCTGCATCAAGATTTGGATCTGCTCAAACGCGTGATGCGCGACCTGGTTGGCGAGTTGACACAATCCATTCGTTTGGATTCGCGCGAACAGTTTCAAAATCTATTGGCCTTTGGGCAAGAGTTCATGCCTGCTGCTACGGAAAAGCTGCAGCACTACAAGGGCGAGCGGCCAATATTTGATTTGTACGGTGTGGAGGAAGAGATCGCGCGAGCGCTGGGTCGCCGTGTTGATTTGAAATCTGGGGGCTATCTGGTGGTTGATCAGACCGAGGCATTGACCACGGTAGACGTGAATACGGGTGGCTTTGTCGGGGCGCGTAACTTTGACGACACCATTTTCAAGACCAATCTGGAAGCGGCAGGGGCCATTGCCAGGCAGTTGCGCCTGCGCAATCTCGGCGGGATGATCATTGTCGATTTCATCGACATGACACGCCCTGACCACCGCGATGCCGTACTGGCGGAACTCAAAAAGCATCTCATACGCGACCGTGTCAAAACAACGGCTGGCGGCTTTTCGCAACTGGGCTTGGTTGAGATGACGCGCAAGCGAACCCGCGAGTCACTGGCGCACATGTTGTGTGAGCCTTGTGCCGTCTGCCAGGGCAAGGGCATCGTCAAGACAGCCAGAAGCGTTGCGTATGACATCTTGCGCGAGATCTTGCGCGAGGCCCGGCAATTCAACCCTAGAGAATTTCGGGTGCTGGCGTCGCCCGCCGTGGTGGATATCTTGCTGGACGAGGAAAGCCAGCACCTGGCAGGCTTGTCGGACTTCATTGGCAAGCCTATTTCTTTGCAGGCGGAATCTGGCATGGGGCAAGAGCAATACGATGTGGTGCTGATGTAAATGCAAATGGCCATGCATCCAACGCGGCAGGTCACGGCAAATGCAGCACCCATTCCGATCTTGGTGTACCACCAGATTGCGCAAGCACCACCCAAAGGGGCCCCATTTCGAAGCCTGTGTGTGAGCCCTGATAGCTTCAAACAGCACATGAGCTTGCTGCGACTGCTTGGGTATCGCGGTTTGTCGATGAGTGAGTTGCAGCCGTATTTGTCGGGCCAATTGACAGGTAAAGTCGTTGGGCTCACCTTTGACGATGGCTATTTGAACAACCTGCAACATGCCTTGTCGGTGCTTGCCGCCAATGGATTCTCAGCCACCTGCTATGCCGTCAGCAACATGGCTGGCATGACGAATGTTTGGGACAAAGAGGTGGGCATTGCGCAAGTGCCATTGATGACCTCAGCCCAGATGCAGGAATGGATCAAAGCGGGGCAGGAAATCGGTGCTCACACCCGTCACCATGTCCACCTGCCAGTTCAAAGCGCTGAGCTTGCGCGCGATGAGATTTTTGGCTGCAAAGCTGAACTGGAAGACATGCTCGGTCGTGCGGTTCAGCATTTTTGCTATCCCTATGGGGAATATGCCCAAGAGCATGTTGAATGGGTACAGGAGGCTGGATTCACCAGCGCCACCACAACGGCACGTGGACGTTGCCATGCAGGCCATGACTACCTCACGCTTTCGCGCGTGCCCGTGATGCGATCCACGCACTGGTTTCAGATGTGGCTTAAGCTTCAAACCTCTTACGAAGACAAAAAACGTGGATAAACCGTGGCCTGAGTCCAAACGCCGATTGAAAATTGCCGTGCTTCATCGCATTTTTGTCAGTAGCGGGGGAGGTGCCGAGCGCTATGCGATTTCCTTGGTTGAACATTTGAGCCAAAGGCACGAGGTTCATGTTTTTGCGCAGGAGATTGGGCACCAGTACCCTGGCGTGACGTATCACAAGATCAGCACGCCCATGCGCCGCCCGCGTTGGATTAATCAACTTTGGTATGCCTTTGCCAGTTGGCGGGGGAGTAGGCAAGGTTTTGACATCGTTCATTCTCACGAGAATACGTGGCACGGAAACGTCCAGACCGTGCATGTCTTACCGGTTTGGCACAATTTCTTTGCCGGGCGACATGGCATTCGCCTGGCTCTGCGACGGCTCAAGGCCTGGACCAGTCCTCGCATGTGGACTTACTTGGGTTTGGAGAGCCTGCGGTTTAAGCTTCCTTCGACGCTTAACCCGAGCAGTGCAGGGCGTTTGGTGGTGGTGACCTCTGAGCCCGTCAGGCGGGTCATGCTCAAAACGTTTCCTAAATCCGCGTCAGCGCTGCGCGTATTGACGCCAGGTGTTGATCTTCCCAATGACGTGGGGTCAGAGTTAGAGGCTCAAATCAAATGCGATCAGGCACGTCGGCAATTAGGGGTGCCACTAGATGCCCCGTGCGTCTTGCTGGTGGGCAATGATTTCGGTAAAAAGGGCTTACCCAGCCTGTTAAAAGCGTTTGCCTCGCTACCTGTAAACACATGGTTGCTGGCCATTGGCAGTGCCCAACGGATACCAGAATACCGAAAGATGGCTGACGATCTTGGCCTGGGTTCGCGCGTTGTTTTTCATGGCGCGCTGAAAGACATTACCGTTGCGTATTCAGCTGCAGATGTACTGGCGCATCCCACGCTTGAAGATACGTTTGCTATGGTGGTGCTGGAAGCCATGGTCCACAAGATACCGGTGGTCGTGAGTGACGAGACCTATTGCGGTATCGCCAGCATGCTGATGGATGGGGTTAACGCTGTCGTCCTGCCGTATCCCAAAGATCCTGTGGCCATTGCCAATGCGCTAAACGCCATACTTGGCAAGACCGAATATCGGCAGGCGTTGGCAGCTAAGGCATTTGAGTTCGCGTGCCAACATACTTGGGCCGCAAAAGCGCAGGCGCAAGAAGCGATGTATTTTGAGTTGCTGGACCGATGACTCTCCTGCGCTGAAACGGCGCTGGGTGAGTTGAAACTTGCTCAGGCCACCAGTTTGAAATGCTTCCGGCTGAAATCCAGACCCGTTAAGGTTTCAATTTGCCGCATGAAGTGGTACTTGTTCTCTTTTGGGGTCGGTTTGTAATTCGGATCAATGTGCAACTCAGGCTCCGCCCCCGTTTTTAGCCATTCCTGCACTTCCTTTGGATGGGTGCCTTCAAAGCGCTTTAAGGCGCGTTTGTCAAACTGGCTGTAAACAATTTGAATGGCAGGGGTGGCCCAGTATTTGGCGACCTGATCGCTTTTCTTTTGCATGTCCTCATTGCGGCGTATCCAGCCGTAGTGATAGATGTGCGCATTGGCAAGAGCTGCTTTTGGGTTGCGGCCTTTCTTGTGCTCTGTCGTGACCAGCCAATACTGACCGTCTGGTGCGTAGGAACGGATCGTGTTGCGAATCAGACGGCATTCTCGGCGGTACCAGCCTGGGCTGATAGAAACCCAGTCGGGTGAACCATAAAAGTGCTTGTAATCAAACACCAAGGCTTCAACTTCAGGGTTGTCATGGTGACGATTGACGCTGGCTCGGATGGCCGCCAGCTCGTCTTCATGCACCACTTCATCACCTTCCAGGTAGAAGGCCCAGTCCCCAGTGCAGGAGAACTGAGCGATCATTTTTTGCTGGGCATAGACAAAGCCCCGATCGGCCATGCGCTCATTCCACAGCGTTTCGATGATGCGAATCTTTGGGTCAGCGATCGCTTGTACGCGGGCAAGGGTGTCGTCATTGCCCGCACCGACGGCAATGACAAACTCATCGACCAAGGGCAGAAGTGATCTGATGGATGCTTCGAAGGGAAAGCCTAAATCCACGCCATTGCGAATAAAGGTAAAGCCGCTGATGGAGGGGGTGCTGGGTTTCACTTCGAAGAATTTTCTGAGGTTATGGTTGCTTCAGCGGGATTCGCGGGTTCGATGGCGTCAATGTCATCGCTGCCTGTCGCGCGGGCCACATTGTGCAGTCGGGCATATTGCCCGTTAGCTTGGAGCAATTGTTCATGGCTACCGGATTCCACCACAAGCCCTGCACGCATCACAAATATGCGGTCAGCGTGCTCAATGGTGGACAGGCGGTGCGCAATGATCAAAGTGGTTCTGCCCGCCATAAGACGCTGCAAGGCTTCCTGGACGGCGCGCTCAGACTCGGTATCTAGCGCGGACGTGGCTTCATCCAGAATGAGGACCGGCGCATCTTTGTAAATTGCCCGGGCAATCGCCAAACGCTGGCGTTGTCCTCCAGAGAGTTGGGTAGCGTTATGCCCGACGATGGTCTGGATACCATTTGGTAAAGACTCAACAAAGGCAGACAGATTGGCGGCTTGGATGGCGGCAGTTACGCGTGCCAAATCTGGCACACCGCCCAAGGCGATGTTCTGGGCAATGGTGTCGTTAAACATGGTCACGTCTTGGCTGACAAAAGCCAATTGCGAACGCAAGCTGTGAACATCCCACTGCGTCAACGGTACGCCGTCCAGGCGGACAACTCCCGACGACGGATCGACGAAACGCGGTAGCAAGTTGACCAAGGTGGTTTTTCCGGCACCAGAACTGCCCACCAACGCGATGATTTGGCCCGGTTCTACCTCCAAGTCAATGCCATCTAAGGTGTTGCTATTGCTACCCGGATAGCGAACCTCAACCTGTTCAAAGCTGACCTTGCCAGCAACCCGGTCTGCACGGTGTGTGCCGCTGGCCTCGGTCGGCGTGTTGTCAATCAAGTCCAGCCCACGTTCAACCGCCGCCAAACCACGCGTGATGGGGGACGCAGACTCGGACAGGTGTTTGATGGGAGCCACCAACATCAACATGGCCGTAATGAACGACGCGAAGGTGCCCACCGTAATGCCGCTGGTCGCACTTTGCCAGAGCGCTGTGCATATCACGCCCGATAAGGCAGAAGCTGCCACCATTTGTGTCATCGGCGTCATGGCCGATGCTGCAACGGTCGCTTTCATCGCAAGCCGACGCAGTTCTAAGTTGTAACTGCCAAACCGCTCAGCCTGCTGGGCTTGCGCATCGTGCAAGCGAACAGATCGGTATGCCAGCACGTTTTCTTCTACCACGTAAGCGAGTTGGTCGGTTGCTTCCTGGCTGGCGCGTGTAATGCGGTGTAGCCGCTTGGAAAGCACTTTCATGACCCACGCCACGGCTGGGAAGATCACCAAAACGAAAAGCGTCAATTTCCAGTTGATGTAGAGCAGGTAGCCCATCAAGGCGATCAGCGTGAGCGAGTCTTTCACCAGAGACAAAATGGCGTTAACTAGCAACGTGGTGCCCGTCTGGACCTCGTACACGACGGTATTGGAAAGCCCGCTGGCACCAGACGACACTTGACTAAAGAGTCGAAGGTCTGCATACAAGAGCTTGTCAAAAAGTCGCTTTCGCAAGGCCTGCATGGCATGGTTGGCCATGAAAGCCAGGCCGTATTGCGCGATGAAACCCGCAACACCACGCAAGGCAAACAGCCCCAGAATGGCTGCGGGCACCAGCCATAAGTTAATTTGACTACCGCCCTTAAAGCCTTGATCCAGCAAGGGCTTCATCAGTGCTGGAATTGCGGGCTCTGTCGCTGCTCCCACGATGACGGCAAGGACGACGGCCGGCAAGACATAGCCAGCGCCCTTGAAATACGGCACAAATCGGCGCAGGCGTTGCACGACTGACGCTGCCTTGACGTTCAGGACGGCGGGATCTTGTATGTTGGATGTCACGCGTCAATTGTCCCGGATGTTGAAGATGGGGGCTCTGTCGCGCCTAGTGCGAGCAAAAGTGCGATCGTGAAGCAAAAGTAATCACCAATCAGTGCGTCATACAAAGCACAGTTGAAAAGGCAGGCGATGGCAAAGACTGCAATCAGGGACTGCGTCGCACGCCGATTTGGTGCTGCCAGCGTTTGGGCATCACGCAGCAGGTATGCAAAAAAAGCCAGAAACAGTGCAATGCCACCAAGACCTAATTGGACGCCCCACTGCAGGTATTCCTGGTGCGCATTGTGGTGTGCAGACGAGTTGGTCGACTTCGGTGCAGTTCCTTCCAGCCGCCGGTATTCGTGGTCAAAGCTGGCGACGCCATAGCCGGTTAGCGGGCGTTCTGCAATCGCCTGACTTGCACGCTGCCATAAATTCAACCTTATGCCAGTGGAATTGCCTGCTTCGGCATGCCCACTGTAGGTCTGCGCCTCCGATACCACCAAGGTCATCCGGTCTCTGAATGCAGACGGCACAGTCACCGCCATGGCAATGAGAATGGCGGGAATTGCTAGCAGGTAAAGATTGCGCTTATGCCTCATATGCCAAAACAGTGCTAAGCTGAAAACGGCAAATAGGGCAACCTGTCCAGAACGGCCTGGCAGCAGCAAGACGACATTGACCATAGCGAGAACACTGAGCACTGTTGCTAGCAGTGGGCCCCATTTCTTTGGCAGCATGTCCCGCAAGTGCCAGCACATGGCAGCGTAGCCAGCGGTCATCAGCGACTGATCCAGATAGCCAGAATAAGCCGCATAGTCAGGCCGCACCCCTAACAAGCGATCTGCCGAAAATCGGTCTGCCGGCACCCATGGAACATGCCAGCCCCAACTCATGAGGTAAGTCGTGAGCATCACAAAGGTTTGCGCAACCAAAAGAATGCCAACCGCAGTACGGGCTTCTTTATGGTGCTGAACAGTGACCAAAACCAGAATGAACGCGATGAGTTTGGCATATTTGACCCAACCCAGCAGTGCGACTTGGAGCGGGGCAGTGGTGTAGATCAGACTAAAGGCCAGTACGCCAAGCATGATCAAAATCCACTTGGCTGATTTGAAGCGGGTTAATGTGACGAGATTGCGCTGGCTGGTCAATGTTGCAAACAGTACCGCCAATCCAGAAATCAGCAGCAATAGTTTAGAAACATTGACAGCCGCAAGTGAAAACGGCAATGCGGCTGCCAGCAGGTAGACTGGCCAGGGTCGAAGCGACTTCAGTGCTTCAAAAGTCAAACGCATCCAATTTCCATAATAATCTCAAGCACAGGATTATCTTCGCACCCTGCGCCAGGCTGGTAGTGTCGATACCTGATCTACAACGCCAGCTGCACGCTGGGTACCCATTTCATGCGTTTATCCGTCGTCATCATCACTTTTAACGAGGCCGCCAACATTGCCGCCTGCCTAGATTCTGTGCAGTTCGCCGATGAATGCATCGTCTTGGACAACGGCAGTACTGATGGCACGCACGATATTGTTCTTGCCCGAGGGGCCAAATTGGCCAAAAGCGATGACTGGCCTGGCTTCGGTCTTCAAAAGAACCGGGCGTTAGCGTTGGCGACGGGGGACTGGGTCCTCTCACTTGACGCGGACGAGCGCGTAACGCCCGAATTGCAAGCTGAAATTATCGCCGCCATGCGTGGAACAGAATCTTTAGCCTACACCGTGCCAAGGCTGTCGAGTTTTTGCGGTTCGGCTATTCGCCACAGTGGCTGGTACCCTGATCACGTGTTGCGCTTGTTCCCACGAACAAAAGGACGTTTTTCAGACGATTTGGTGCATGAAAAAGTACTGACTGAACTGTCTGTCAGGCAACTGAAGTCCCACCTCCTGCACGAGAGCTTTCGCAGTTTTGAATCTGTTCTCGATAAGGTCAATCGCTATTCGACTGCATCGGCGCTAGGAATGCATCAAAAAGGTCGAACAGGCAGTTTTTCCAGCGCGCTTGGGCATGGCATATGGGCCTTTATCCGCACCTATTTTTTGCGACTGGGTTTTTTAGATGGTCGCATGGGCTTTGCTGTTGCGGTGTCTAGCGCTGAAGGCAGTTATTACCGGTATTTGAAGCTGTGGCTGATTCAGCAAGCCAAGTGAGACTTCACATTGTTGAACCTACTTTGCACAGCTTTGCTGGGCATTGTCACAGCTTGGTTGACGCACTGACGCAGGCCATGCCCCACGTGCCCGTCACCATTTGGGCGGGACGCGGGAGTCAATCATTTTGGTCTGGAGCAGGCGATTTGAAGCCCTATTTTTTCCGCTCCTGGCGTCGCTTGCAGGCCGTTTGGTTGTACCGGCGCTTGCTGAAAACCGATGGAAAAATCCTGATATCGACTGCGGGGACAAGCGATTTTTTGACACTTGATTGGATTGCGTCAAGGCCGATTCCTGCAAACAAGGTCTATCTTTATGTGCACTGGGTAGGTGCCAAGACCCATAAGGCGGAGCAATTGCGTAAAGTTGCGCTGCGCCAGCCTGAGTTGGAGATCTTGACGACGACAGAATCGGTCGCCGAATTCTTTCGCACTATTGGGTTTCGAGCAAATGCGGTTCCGTATCCTGTTTCCAAGGGTTCTGAGGAAGTGCAAAAACCTCAACCATTCCGCAGATTGGTCGTTGCAGGTGCGGCTCGCATGGACAAAGGTTTTGACCGAATCGTCGATTTGGTGGAAAACCTGAAAGCAAGTGATGCAAATGTTCCTATCGTTGTTCAGGCATCAGCAACGCACAAGGATAAACATCCGTCGGACATTGCTGCTCAAATTGAGCGATTGGTCAAAATCGGCTATGCGCCGCTGCAGTTGATCACAGATACCCTGACGCCTCAGGCCTACCGTGAGATGTTCGTAGGTGGGGTAAGCGTTCAGCCGTATTCAGCGGATGCCTTTCAGGACAGGGTTAGCGGTGTAACCCTGGATGCGCTCGGAGCGGGTTGCCCTGTGGTTGTGACGGCAAATACCTGGCTTGCCCGCACGGTGGAACGTTACCACGCCGGGATGGCAGCTGAAAATCTGACGCCACTCGGTTTACGTGCTGCCGTCGATGCGGTGATCGTTGATTACGGCGCCTTTGCAGACAATGCCGCACGGGCAGGGCGGGACGTTCGGGCTATGCATTCTGCAGATTCGATGGTAAATGCGCTTTTTGGCACTCAAATTTAAGAACTTTTTGTGTGCCCTGTACACCAAGGGCCGTGGTCACACGTTGTTATCAAATTCCTGATTGGTATATTCGCTGCACTATGCGCACATTCGATACCCCAGCTCGCCGCCATTTCTTGGGCGCGCTCTCTTTGGTCGCCATGCCTTCATGGGCTCAGTTTCGGGTGGAAGTATCTGGTGTGGGGCAGGTTCAAATGCCCGTTGCCATCGGTGCATTCAAGGGAGATGATCTTTCTCCCCAAAAGATTGCGGCTATCGTTAGGTCGGATCTAGAGCGAAGCGGCCAGTTTCGGGCCGTAGACGTTGCCAGTGCCAACGGTCTGGATGAAAGCAGCCGCCCTGATTTCTCAACATTCCGCCAGAAAGCCGCCGATTCACTATTGACCGGGAGTGTCACCAAACTGGCCGACGGACGTTACGACGTGCGTTTTCGGCTTTGGGATGTGGTCAAAGCCCAGGATTTAGGAGGGCAGGGCTACGCAGTCGGCCCTGGCGAACTTCGGCTGGCAGCGCACCGTGTCGCAGATTTTGTGTACGAGAAGTTGACGGGTGACAAAGGGGTTTTTTCAACGCGCTTGGCCTACGTGACCAAGGCGGGGCCTCGCCACACGTTGTGGGTTGCTGACTCCGATGGTGAAAACGCACAGTCGGCGCTGTCGAGTCAAGAGCCCATTATTTCGCCGTCATGGTCTCCAACGGGGAGTCAGTTAGCCTATGTTTCATTTGAATCACGCAAACCTGTGATTTATGTTCATACCATTGCCAACGGACAGCGTCGTTTGCTTGCAAATTTCAGAGGCTCTAATAGCGCCCCTACTTGGGCCCCCGATGGCAACACACTGGCAGTGACGCTCAGCCGCGACGGCGGATCTCAAATTTATGCGCTGGATGCAAAGGGCGGCGAGCCTCGGCGTTTGACCCAGTCCAGCAGCATCGATACCGAACCAGAGTTTTCACCCGACGGCAAGACGATTTATTTTGTCAGTGACAGAGGCGGATCACCCCAAATTTACAAGATGAGCGCAAACGGCGGCAGCGCTGAGCGTGTGACTTTCAGTGGCGGCTACAACATCTCTCCCGCAATCAGTCCGGACGGGCGTTCGCTGGCTTACATCTCACGCGTCAATGGTGCGTTCAAGCTTCATGTCATGGAGTTGGCGTCTGGCACTGTCAATGCCATCACCGATACATCGGCTGACGAAAGCCCCAGTTTTGCGCCCAATGGGCGTCTTTTGGTTTACGCGACCCAAGTGCAAGGGCGCGATGCGCTGATGACGACCACTTTAGATGGAAAGATCAAAGCCAAACTGGGGCAGCAGGGCGGCGATATTCGAGAGCCCGACTGGGGTCCATTTCAACAATGATTCATCAATTCAGAGGAGTTTCCATGACGTCACTTTCAACACTTAAACGCCTGGCAATTGCCAGTCTGGTTGCCGCTGCTTTGGGCGGGTGCGCCTCGAGCGTTCCACTGGATGCGCCGCAGGTCGAAGATCGCAATGCCAGTGCTTTGGCAGGCACTGGCCCATCGGCTCAGGCCGGTGCCGATGCCAACGCGGCCAACAGCCGTACGGTTCAATCGGTAGACTTGAGCAAAGCAGGTCAAGATAAGCTTGGCCCAGCTGGGGGGCGGATTGTTTATTTTGATTACGACAGTTTTGTGGTGAAGTCGGACTACCAGGGCTTGCTGGAAACACAGGCCAAGTACCTCAAGGGTGATAAAGCCCGCAAGGCCGTGATTGAAGGCCACACCGACGACCGCGGTGGCAGCGAATACAACTTGGCTTTGGGGCAAAAGCGTGCTGAAGCTGTTCGTCGTTCGCTCGGGCTCTTGGGTGTGGTTGATGCACAGGTCGAAGCGGTAAGTTTTGGCAAGGAAAAACTGGCGGTGCTTGGCAGTGATGAGGCCTCCATGGCCAAGAACCGCCGTGCTGAAGTGACTTACCGGTAGACCCATGCGCAAAATTTTCCATTACCGCCTGACTCAATTAGCGATGGGAGTGGCGCTCTTGGCCAGCGCCAACGTGAGCCAGGCTGCGCTATTTGAAGACGACGAAGCGCGCAAAGCTATTTTGGATTTGCGCCAAAAGGTTGAAACCGTCCGCATAGGGTCTGAAGCGTCTCAGAAGCGCCAAGACGCTGAACTGGTTCGCATCACAGAAGAAAATGCGCAGCTTCGGCGCTCACTACTGGAATTGCAAAGCCAGATTGAGACGGCCAAGCAAGACTTGGCTAAGTTACGCGGTCAGGATGAGCAGCTTGCCCGTGATGTCGCCGATCTGCAGCGTCGGCAAAAGGACATGGCTGCGGGCGTTGACGACCGACTGAAAAAGTTTGAACCTGCCAAGGTCACCATAGATGGCCGCGAATTTACCGCGGATCCTGCAGAAAAGCGCGATTTTGAGGCCGCCTTGGCAATTTTTCGCAAAGGCGACTTCGCCGCTGCTCAATCTTCGCTATTTGACTTTTTGAAGCGTAACCCGGGCAGCGGATATGCACCGTCGGCATTTTTCTGGTTAGGCAATGCCCAATACGCTACCCGCGACTACAAAGAGGCCATTGCTAACTTTAAGGCGGTGGTGACGCAGGCGCCGGATCACTTGCGCGCACCAGAGGCCTTGCTGTCTGTGGCTAATTGCTATTCAGAACTCAAAGACAACAAGTCTGCCCGTCGTACGTTGGACGAATTGATCAAGGTCTATCCTCAGTCCGAAGCAGCCGTTGCAGGCAAAGAGCGTCTGTCACGCCTGAAATAGTGCTTTGGGTATTCTCGGGCTCACAACCGCGGTGAGCCCGTCGCTTTCCCCGCCTAAAATGGCGGTATGCAAGCATCAGAAATCGCTACTCTCGGTACACAGGTTTTATGGGCCAGTTTTGGCTTGTCAATTCTCTTTGGTGCCATTGCTCAAAAAACGCATTTCTGTACCATGGGTGCGGTCAGTGACATTGTCAACATGGGCGACTGGACCCGCTTGCGCCAATGGGCGCTGGCTGTGGGTGTCGGCATGATCGGTTTTGGCTTGCTGGCCTACAGCGGGCAGATCGATCCCACCAAATCCATTTATTTCAGCAAGCGCTGGTTGTGGCTCTCTGCGGCGGTCGGCGGTGTGATGTTCGGAATTGGCATGGTCTTGGCCTCAGGTTGCGGCAGCAAGACGCTTGTGCGAATCGGCAGCGGCAGTTTGAAATCCGTGGTCGTCTTTCTGGTTATGGGGGTGGCCGGTTTTGCAACATTGAAAGGTGTCACTGCCGTTCTGCGGGATTCAACGGTCGACTTGGTGGGGGTTGATATAGGTGCTGGTGCAAGCATGCCAAACTTGCTAGCGGGCAGCTTGGGAATGGCGCCCGCATCTGCCAGTCTTGTATTTGGATTGCTTGCTGGCCTGATGTTATGCGGCTGGGCATTCGCTGGGAAATCATTTATCCGCGGTGAAAACCTGCTCGCCGGTATTGGCCTTGGCCTCATATTGACAGGCATGTGGTGGGTCAGTGGCCATTTTGGTCATTTGGCAGAACACCCCGAAACGCTGGAAGAGGCTTACTTGGCCACCAACTCAGGGCGCATGGAAGCGATGAGCTTTGTCGCCCCTATCTCGTACACGCTGGATTGGCTCATGTTTTTCAGTGACAAGAGCAAATTCATCACCTTTGGCGTGGTATCTGTCTTAGGCGTTGTTGTCGGTTCCTGGATCAGTGCCATGGCGGGCAAAACTTTTCGCTGGGAAAGCTTCGGGGGCACGGAAGATGTTGCCAATCATCTGGTGGGAGGCACGCTCATGGGCGTAGGTGGCGTTACCGCAATGGGATGCACCATTGGACAAGGCTTAAGTGGCCTGTCTACGCTGAGTTTGACCAGTTTTGTCGCGGTTGCCGGTATTCTCACCGGTGCCGTGATCGCTCTGAAGTATCAGATGTGGCGTCTGGAGCAACAAGTTTGACCGATGCAAGCGCCTTGCGTCGAGCCCCGGGCCAGGCTCCGGAAATTGAGCCGGATTTAAATCGACGGTTTGGCGGCTTAGATCGCTTGTTTGGCATTGCCGCAGCAACCGCCATCCGGGCTTCTCATGTTGTGGTTGTGGGCATAGGGGGCGTAGGCTCATGGGCCGCAGAATCCTTGGCTCGAAGTGGCATCGAGCGCCTGACCTTGATTGACCTTGACCATGTGGCCGAATCCAACATCAATCGCCAGGTTCATGCCCTTGACTGCACAGTTGGCATGGCCAAGGTTCGAGCGATGGCAGACCGAATTGCCCAGATTAACGCCAAGTGTCAAGTTACCTGTATTGAAGAGTTTGTCGACCCCGATAACTGGCAAACATTGGCACCAGAAGACGCTGATGCCGTTATTGACGCCTGCGATCAAGCAAAGGCCAAGCTTGTCATGGCTGCCTGGGCCGTCAAAACAAAAACTCCATTTTTGACTGTTGGCGCAGCCGGTGGCAAGCGGCTAGCCCACTTAGTCGACATTGACGATCTGTCCAAAGTCACACATGACCCAGTTTTGGCTCAGTTGCGTTATCGCCTGCGTAAAGAGTTTGGCGCGCCGATTGGGGGCAAAAAGATGAATGTATCGTGCGTGTTCAGCAAAGAGGCCGTGCAGGGCCCAGATTCCAGCTGTGCTGTCGATGGCGACGGTTCGCTCAATTGCCATGGCTATGGATCGCTTGTGAGCGTGACCGCAAGTTTCGGCCATTGTGCCGCTGGTTGGATAATATCTGCGTTGGCTAAAAAATCAGCCAAAATCACGCTATAATCAGAGGCTTCGCAGCAATGCGAATAAGTGGGACGTTAGCTCAGTTGGTAGAGCAGCGGACTTTTAATCCGTTTGTCGTGGGTTCGACCCCCGCACGTCCCACCATCGTTATCTGAAAGCCTGCTGTCTCACGATGGCAGGCTTTTTTTCTGGGCCATTTGAACTCAATGTCTGGCATTTCTTGGCGTGACCGCGCTTCTTCTTGGATCAAGGCAACGCCAAGTGCATGGCAGCTTGTCTTGGCTGTTCTAGTGTGCGTGGTGGCCAGACTTGCCCTGACACCGTCGAACTATCCCCATGTCAGTCTTGGCTGGGACAAGCTCAATCATCTCTCAGCATTCGCAGCGCTTGCATTTGCGGCGTGGCTTGGGTTTCGCGCGGCACGTAAGCGACAGTGGGTGTCATTGCTGGGTTTGCTTCTCTATGGCGGTGCCATTGAGGTCATTCAACGGTATGTGCCGGGGCGATCGTCAGAATGGCTGGATTTACTGGCTGACGCCATTGGCATCACGCTAGGGGCGCTGTTGGGCGCGCGCGTACTCAAGCCGCAGTGAGCAGGGGCAAATGGCCGGCAGTCTTGGCGACCTGAGCGCAGTCGGCGATATGGGCATTCCCCAAGTACCGAATTGCCAAATACCCAATCATGGCTGAGGCGGCTTGCCCAGCAAGGGGCACATATTTGGTGGCCTGTTTGGCGCTCAAGCGCACGCCGATATGGCGCGCAGCAGCCAGCACCAAATCTTTGGTAATCAATCGACCAATGAGCATGGAGCCCACCACGGTGATCGCTTTTTGTATCTGATCCCGCTTATGTTCAGGCAAGCGATCGAGCTGCGCTGGTGTGAGCCCAAATTCCGCGTTGATGGCCGGAATCAGGTTAGACAGCAGGGCTGCGTCCACTGCCCAGTCCAATCCAGGCACTGGCACCGCACTTGCGGCAGCAGCCACTAGCGCTCTGCGGTTTAACAGGCGACGGCTTTGCTTTACGGCCAGCAGCAGGGCAGGGTCATCCCCTGCAATCTGCGACGCCGTCAACTTGGCCTGCTTCGTTTTCAATGCGGTTTTTTCGCCGTTTTGAAGAGTTCAACTGGCTTCAAGCTGTTCGGTCAGGCCAAGCCATTTCTCTTCGGTTGAATCAATTTGCTGCTGTATTGCCTTGAACTGTTTTCCCAGTTCTGCGAGTCGTGCCGGAGCAGCCATCTGCTGCATTTCAGCTTCCAGCTTAGCCTTTTCGGCATTTAATTCTGCCATGCGTGCCTCCGTCTGTTGCAATTCTTTTTGCAACGGTTTGCGCGATACGGATGGTGCTTTGGGTTCCACTTTGACAACAGGTGCGACCATGGCGGCTTGTTGGGCTTTGCCAGCGGCCTTGTCTTCTTCGCGCAGGCGCTTGGCTTCGTCCAGCAGGTAGCGCTGGTAATCGTCCAGGTCGCCGTCAAAAGGTTTGATTTCGCCACGGCCAACCAGCCAGAATTCATCGCAGACTGAGCGCAGCAAGGCTCGGTCATGGCTCACGAGCATCAGGGTGCCTTCAAACTCATTCAGTGCAACGGCCAGTGCTTCGCGGGTGGCCAAGTCAAGGTGATTGGTGGGCTCATCGAGCAGCAACAGGTTGGGTCGTTGCCAAACCATCATGGCCAAAACCAGGCGGGCCTTTTCGCCACCGCTCATGGTGCCCACGGCTTGCTTGACCATGTCACCTGAGAAATTAAAGCTGCCCAAGAAACCGCGCAAGTCCTGCTCTCGGCCGGCACCGCCAGCCGATCCACCTGCCGCCGCTACTTCTTTGGCCAAGCGGATCATGTGTTCCAGGGGGTTGTCGTCCGGGCGCAAAACGTCCAGTTCTTGCTGGGCGAAATAGCCAATGTTCAAACCCTTGCCTTCGACAATGGTGCCGCTCAAGATGCCCAGGTCCCGGGCAATGGTTTTGACCACCGTTGATTTACCTTGACCGTTGGCACCCAAAATGCCAATTCGCTGACCAGCCAGTACGGAGCGATTCACGCCTCGCACAATGGTTTTGATCTCCACTTCCTGTCCATCTTCGTCGCTCAACTTGTAGCCAAAGCTGGCGTCCGAGATGGACAGCATGGGGTTGGGCAGATTGGCAGGCTCTTTGAACTCAAAAGTGAAGTCCGCATCTGCCAACAGTGGCGCGATTTTCTCCATCCGCTCCAGGGCCTTGACCCGGCTTTGGGCCTGCTTGGCCTTGCTGGCCTTGGCCTTGAAGCGGTCAATGAACTTTTGCAGGTGCGCAATCTTGTCCTGCTGCTTGGCGTAGGCGGCCTGTTGCAGCTCCATTTGCTGGG
>ERZ724525.830-NODE-830-length-17879-cov-11.940417_pt1 | contig 17879 bp, 15 predicted proteins | sample MGYA00376058_ERZ724525 | MGnify/ENA primary metagenome ERZ724525 (study PRJEB28724, sample SAMN07190888) | wastewater metagenome | isolation source: influent of sewage treatment plant in Hong Hong | place: USA: Christiansburg, Virginia | collected 2016-03-01 ... | reverse complement strand
ATATGAAAAGTAAACGAAAAATTCCTCTAGTCGTAATTAGTGATGTGCATTTGGGCACGTATGGTTGCCAAGCCAAAGAATTACTACAATACCTCAAATCCATTCAACCGCAAATCTTAATTCTCAATGGTGACATTATCGATATGTGGAATTTCAGCAAAAGTTACTTTCCTGTCGCGCATATGAATGTTTTGAGACAAATCATAAAACTCTCCAATTTAGGCACAAGAGTCATCTACATCACAGGAAATCACGATGAAGCCCTTCGTAAATATTCGGATTTTGTTTTGGGAAATTTTGAGTTGGTCGACAAATTGATTTTAGAAATCGATGGCAAAAAAACGTGGTTCTTTCACGGCGATGTATTTGATTCCTCCACCAGAGGCTATGCCAAAATCCTTGCTAAATTGGGTGGCAAAGGTTATGATTTACTGATTTTAATCAACAGTTGCATCAATTGGTTTCGCGAATTGTTCGGCAAAGAAAAAAGAAGCTACTCCAAAACCATCAAAGACAGTGTAAAAAAAGCGGTAGCATTTATCAGTAATTTCGAAACTACAGCTGCCGAAATCGCTATAGAAAAAGGTTACAGTTACGTCGTTTGTGGGCACATTCATAAACCTCAAATGAAAACCATCGAAAACGAACACGGACAAGTCACTTACCTCAATAGTGGAGATTGGGTCGAAAATCTAACCGCTTTGGAATACAAAAAAGGAAAATGGAGCATCTACCAATACCTTAAAGAACATTACAAAGATACCGACACCACCGAAGAAAAAACCAAGAACGACATTGTGGTCAAAATCTTATCCTAATCTGTAAAATGAAAATATTCTACGCCATCCAAGCCACAGGAAACGGACACATTAGCAGAGCCATTCAACTCTACCCTTATCTACAAAAATATGGCGAAGTTGACTTTCTCTTAAGCGGCACTTACGCTTCTTTAAATCCAAGTATTCCTATCAAATACCGAAGCAACGGATTGAGCCTTCATTACAGTCAATGTGGCGGATTAGACTATTGGAATATTGCCAAAAAAGTAAAGCCCAACCAAATCTACAAAGATGCCCGTTCGCTACCACTAGACCAATACGATGTCATCATCAATGATTTTGATTCCATTACCGCACTTGCCTGTAAATTACAAAAAAAACATTCCGTGTCTTTTGGTCATCAAGCCAGTTTCACCTCAAAGCTAACCCCACGACCCGAAAGAAAAGATGCCATCGGTGAATTAATTTTCAAACATTATGCGCCTGCTCCTCAAAACATAGGACTACATTTTGAGCGCTACGATGATTTCATTTTGCCCCCCATCATCAAAGACGAAATCTTACACGCTGAGCCTAAAAATGGCGGACACATTACCGTTTATCTACCTTCTTTTCAAAAAGAGTGTTTAGAAAAAGCCTTCAATAAATTACCCAACGAGCACTTTCACTGGTTTTTGAGCGACGTAAAAACAAAGCATAGAGTCAAAAACATCACTTATTATCCTGTAGACCAAGCGCTGTTCAACAAAAGTGTAATCAAATGCCAAGGCATCATCACTGGCGGCGGATTTGAAACACCTTCCGAGGCATTGTACCTTCGCAAAAAAATCCTTTCCATCCCCATTCGAAAACATTACGAGCAAGAATGCAACGCTGCCGCTCTAAAAAAAATGGGTATTCCCGTTATTTACGAAGTCGGTCGAGATTTCGATTTGATTATAGAAAATTGGCTCACCTTGCCTATGAATTACCCAAAAATCGAGGCCAATGTCATTCCACACACTTTAGACTTCTTGTTTGACACCTATCCCCAAAAACAAAACCGCCTTGAAATGAATCAAGACGGTCTTATCTATTAAAGTTTTTAGAAGCAGAAAAAATAGGCGTTCTGGTTGTCATCGTCCCGCTATCCGTTACAATCTTTGGTGTCGAACACCGCCACCAAAGGATTTTCACTGCTATCGGGGCTAAAGAGCCACAACATTCTTTCTTGCCTTCAATTTTATTTTGAACTATTTTACGATAGTCATTTCATCAATAATATTTTGAGCTCCAGCATATTTGTCAATAATCCAAAGCACAAAACGAATATCTAAATTGATGGTTCTTTGTAATTTTTTATCAAAAATAACATCACCAGCCATAGCTTCAATGTTACCGTCAAAAGCAACCCCAATCAACTCTCCTTTTCCGTTCAATACTGGTGAACCTGAGTTTCCACCAGTAATATCGGTATCAGTTAAGAAGTTTACTGGCATATATCCTGCTTTATCCGCATATTGACCAAAATCTTTAGCTTTATTCAACTCCAATAAGCGAGCAGGCAAATCAAACTCAGCATCACCCGCTTTGTATTTGTTCACCATTCCAGTCATCGTTGTGTAATTGTTAATTTTGGCATCGTTACGTTTGTCAGCAGGCAAAGCACGAACTTTTCCGTAAGTCAAACGCAAAGTAGAATTCGCATCTGGATACTGAATCGTATTCAATTTTGATTCTCTCAAACCTTCCACCAATTTGCGGAAAGCAATAGCAAAATCATCATCAGCTTTGGCTTGTTCTGGAGATTTCGCTCTGATTTTGGTCATCAAATCATTAGAAATAACATACAAAGGGTCGTTAGTAATAGTTTCAACTTTAGGCTCTTTCAAAAACGCAAGTACCGCATCTTTTGAAGTAAAAATACTAGAAGTTACTGCCTTGTGTACATCATTGGTAAAATCACCATTATTCGCCGCTTTCATTTCAGCTACTTTTGGTGCCAAACCATATTCAGCAGCTTTTGCAGCGTACAAATTCAATTGTGCGGTCAATACTTCTTTTTCAAGAGGGGCGTACAAACTTCCGTAAGCGCCATCAATTGCTGAAGTTAATCTTGGCAACATTTCAGCTCTTTTTGCTTCGTTTTCTTTAGCATAAGCGATTAAACCATTTCCTAAACTAGCAGGCAAAGTTCCGTAAGTCGCAGTACGCAATAATTGTGTCAAATAGTTATCGTGACGCGCCTTTAAGTTGGTTTGCGCATAGTAGTTATTGATTGTAGCAATAACGTCTCCGTATTTCGCTTTGTTCTCCGCTTTGTTAGCCCAAGCGTTAAATTTAGCTTCTTCTTTCGTTTTGGTTTGAGCCGTTTTAGCTTTGGTCAAAGCATCAATCATTCCTTGACGGTTTTTCCAATAGTTAGCAGTAGACGCATATTTAGATGCATATTGTAAGTTTACCGTAGCATCTTTAGTCATAAACTTTTTCATATTGTCCATTCCTGTTTTGGCACCTTCTACCCAAGCAGGATAAGCATACTTCACGTTTTGCTCAATTCCATTAGCTGGCATCCATCTGTTGGTACGACCAGGATACCCTAAAATCATAGCATAATCGTTTTCTTGCACACCTTTTAAGCTTATTGGCAAATAATGTTTTGGTTGCAATGGGACATTCTCTGGAGAATATTCTGCTGGATTTCCGTCTTTGTCAGCATACACTCTAAACATAGAAAAATCGGCAGTGTGGCGTGGCCATTCCCAGTTGTCTGTGTCGCCACCAAATTTCCCTAAACTCTCTGTTGGAGTTCCTACCAAACGAACGTCTTTGTAATCTTGGTACACAAAATAGTAGTACTCATTTCCTTGAAAAAATGGACGAACAGAAACAGTATATTTTCCGCCTTCATTGTTCTCTTTTTCAATCAAAGCAATCTCTTGTTGAATTGCTTTGTTGCGCTCAGCTTCTGTCATTTTATCGTTTACTTTAGACAAAATACGTTTAGAAACATCATCCATACGCACAAAGAAACGAACGAACAATGACTTTGGTTTTAGTTCTTGACTTTTGTCTTTTGCCCAAAAACCATTTTTCAAATAATTGTTTTGTTCTGATGACAATTCTGCAATCGCGTCATAACCACAGTGGTGATTGGTCAAAACTAGACCTTGTTTTGAAACAATTTCGGCAGTACATCCGCCATTGAATTGTACAATCGCATCTTTCAAACTGTGGTGGTTGATACTGTAAATTTCCTCGGCTGTCAATTGCAAGCCCATTTTTTCCATATCTCTATGGTTTAATCTTTCGATGAACATCAAGAACCACATTCCTTCGTCTGCTTTTACAGGAAAAGCCATAAGGCATAAGGTCAAGAATAAGACAATCTTTTTCATATAGGTAAATATTTATTTTAGCATTGCGAATATAAATCATTTTCGCATTTTAAACGACTATTCGCATTCAAAATCACATTTTACATTCTCTTTATTAACTTAATTTTATGAATTTTTTAAAACAAAAAAAAGGTGCTCTTTTTCAAGAACACCTTTTATATTAAAATGAAAAGAAACTATTCGTTCAACATTTTCCATAATTTATCTTTCAATTCGGTCAAACCTTGTTGGGCGACTGATGAAATGAACATATAAGGAACGTCTTTGAACTTAACATCTAATTCCGCTTTTAGTTCTGCTTTTAATTCGTCATCGAGCATATCAATTTTGGAAATAACCAACAAACGTTCTTTGTCTAACATTTCTGGATTGTATTTGGTCAATTCGTTAACCAAAATATCGTATTCCGCTTTGATATCTGGCGTATCTACTGGAACCAAGAACAACAGCGTAGAATTTCTTTCGATATGACGTAAGAAATAATGTCCTAACCCTTTTCCTTCGGCTGCACCTTCGATAATTCCTGGAATATCAGCAATCACAAACGACTGATAATCACGATACGCTACAATTCCTAAATTAGGTTTTAAAGTTGTAAACGGATAATCGGCAATTTTTGGTTTGGCAGAAGTCAACACCGATAGCAAAGTTGATTTTCCAGCATTTGGGAAACCTACTAAACCAACATCAGCCAAAACTTTCAGCTCCAGAATTACATCCATTTCAATACCAGGCAAACCTGGTTGAGCATATCTAGGTGTTTGATTGGTCGAACTACGGAAATGCCAGTTACCTAATCCACCTTTTCCTCCGCGGCATAAAACTTGTTTTTCTCCGTCTTCTGTGATTTCAAATAATGTTTCGCCTGTTTCTTTGTCTTTTACAACGGTTCCTAATGGCACCTCGATAAATTTATCTTCTCCATCAGCACCTGTACTTCTGTCGCCACCACCATCTCCTCCGTGACCCGCTTTGATGTGACGTGCAAATTTTAGATGAAATAAAGTCCAAAGCCCTTTATTACCTACTAGATAAATGTGTCCGCCTCGACCTCCATCTCCGCCATCTGGTCCACCGTATTGTATAAATTTCTCTCTGTGCAAATGCGTAGAACCTTTTCCACCTTTACCAGATGAAACAAATATCTTTACGTAATCTACAAAATTTCCTTCTGTCATTTTTTCTTGTATAAAAGTCTAAAAGTCTAAAGGTTTAAATTTGTTCTGAGAACCAACAACATTAAACATTTAAACCCTAAACCAAATTAACCATTTAAGGCTTTCACCATTACTTTATCTATCTTAACCCCATCCATATCAATGACTTCTAGCTCAAACTTTTGCCAAATCAATTTTTCTCCTTGTTTTGGAATACGAGACAATTCTGTCATTATCAAACCGCTCACCGTGGTTACTTCATAATCATTTATTAATTCATCTAGTTCAAAAAAGGTTAAGAAGTCGTGTAATGAATAATGTCCATCGACCAACCAAGAACCATCTTCTCTTTCTATTAGTTGAAAATCATCTTTGTAAAACTCGGCAGCATCACCTACCAAAGCTTCTAAAATATCATTTAAGGTAATCACTCCCTGAAAATCGCCATACTCATCGGATACAAAGGCGTAATGAATACCTGTCTTTTTGAAATTCTCCAAAGCCGTGTAAGCAGTAGTTTGTTCCATAATAAAAGGCGCTTCGGTCATAATATCCGCTAAATTGAAATTATCATTTTCAAAATTAGAGAATATGTTTTTTAAGTTAACCACCCCGACTATATCATCAAAATTTTCTCCATAAACTGGGTAAATGGAATGCAATTCTTTCAACATTAACTGCCTTACTTGTTCTTTGTTGGCATTAAATGGCAAGAAAACTACAGACTTACGGTGCGTCATTAAAGAGTTGACTTTTCGGTCACCAATATGAAAAACGCGCTCTACGATATCTTGTTCTATTTCTTGTACTTCGCCTCCTTCGGTTCCTTCTTTGATAATGGCTTTGATTTCTTCCTCAGTTACTTTGCCATCTGCTGTAGGTTTGATTTGCAAAAGGTCTAAAATAGCATCTGTAGAAGAGGTAAGTAACCATATAAAAGGAGCCGTGATTATCGAAATAAATTTCATTGGCATCGCTACAGTCTTTGCAATAGACTCTGGGTGGTTGAGACCAATTCTTTTGGGCAACAATTCCCCTAGTACTAAAGAGAAAAAGGTAAGAACGACAACCACAATCCCTACCGCAATGGAGTGGGCATAAGGTTGAAAAACTTCATAGCTTTGTATAAAAAGCTCAACGTCTTTGGTGATTTTATCTCCAGAATAAATACCTGTCAAAATACCAATTAGGGTGATTCCTATTTGTACGGTTGACAAAAACTTATTGGGAGAATTGGCTAAATCTAATGCCGTTTTTGCACTTTTATTTCCTTTTTTTGCAGCTGTTTCTAATCTATTTTTCCTTGCTGAAATCAATGCGATTTCTGACATAGAGAAAACGCCATTTAAGAGTATTAGAAAAAAGATAATCAGTATTTCCAATTTTATGTTTGTTAGTTAAACTTCTTTTTAGCCCAGATGGAAGAGAAAAGCCCGGACTCTTGTGGTTTAGTTTTTGTTAGTAGCGCTAAGCGACTGAAAGAAGCTTGGGCGATGCTTTACAAAAACAAACCACAAGAGGAGGACTTGTAACGTACAGCTGGAATTGCTCCTACAAATTATCGATAACTTGTGTCAGTCTTTCGGTAATTTCTTGAATGCTTCCTATACCATCTACAGCGTGAAATTTGTTTTGTGCCTTGTAATAATCCATTAAAGGAGCAGTTTTTTCATTGTATTCTTGGTAACGGTTTCTGATTTTTTCTTCGTCTTGGTCGTCTACTCTACCGCTTGTTTTTCCTCTTTCAAGCAAACGTGCCACTAGTACTTCGTCATCAGCTTCTAGCGCAACAGTCGCAGTTACCTGGCTACCGATAGTTGGTAAAAATGCATCTAATGCTTCGGCTTGAGAAATGGTTCTTGGGTATCCGTCGAACAAAATTCCTTTGGCATCCAAATTTTTGTTTACCTCGTCAATTAACATTTTGGTGGTTAATTCATCTGGAACTAAATCTCCTGCGTCCATAAATACACGAGCTTGTTTTCCTAACTCGGTATCATTTTTCAGGTTATAACGAAATACATCTCCTGTAGAAATGTGAACTAATTGGTATTTTTCTTTTAGGAATTCTGCTTGAGTTCCTTTTCCTGCACCTGGTTTCCCAAATAAAACAATGTTAATCATTTTTGTAATTTTAAAAGTGGCAACCTTATGGTTAAAGATTACCTTTTAATTAGTTATAGTTAATTTTAGTTATTCGCTTAGCTGATATACTTCGGATAGGTTTCTTCCCAATCCATCATAATCTAGGCCGTAGCCAACGATGAATTTGTTTGGAATTCGGATGCCGATATAATCAATTTTAATATCTTGCTTGTAGGCTTCGGGCTTAAAGAAAAGCGTGGCAATTTTGAAATGCTTTACATTTTGACTTTTGAACAATTCTTTTAATTCTACCAAAGTATTTCCGGTATCTACAATATCTTCGAGAATCACAACTGACCTACCTGAAAGGTCTTGATTCAAACCTATTAATTGTTTTACATTCTCTGTTGAAGAAGTTCCTTCATAAGAAGCCATCTTAATAAAGGTGATTTCACAAGGTTTTTTGTACTTTTTCATCAAATCTGAAACCACCATAAATGACCCATTCAAAACTCCAACAAAAACAGGAGTTTCATCGGCAAAATCGTCTTGAATTTGAGCGGCTAATTTGGTAATAGCAAAATCAATTTCGTTAGCAGAAATAAACGGAACAAATTGTTTATCGTGAAGTTGTATCATTATTTTTAGGTTTAAAATAATGCGCAAAGATACAGAATTCGGATTTGACATTTAACAATTGATTTTAAATTTGTATTTTTAAATAAAATCCATCCAAAATGAGCACTGAACTGTTGTCCCATCTAGATTATGTAAGTGGTTATCGAGACAAAAGAGTGCTGGCGGCACAATTTGTTTTGAATCATCCCGCTCATTTTGAAGAATTACTACAACTTTGTTTTGCTACTGATGATGAAAAGTCATACAAAGCCTGTTGGGTTTTGGAACAAGTAGCTTATAGTCAGCTAGAATGGTGGCAACCGCATTTGGATTTTTTTTGTTCGCATTTAAACCAACTCAACAATGAAAGTGCGATTCGTCCTGTTGCCAAAGTATTGCAGTTATTGGTTGAAAATCATTTCAAAAAGAAGACCATACAACTCACCCCAAAACATCTTGAACTAATAACGGAATGCTGCTTTGATTGGTTGATTTCTGATACTAAAGTAGCGGCCAAATGCTACAGTATCCGCACACTATTCGTTCTAGGAAAATCGAATGATTGGATTTATCCTGAATTACAAATCATAATCGAAAAAGACTATCCCGCTCAATCCGCAGCCTACAAAGCCGTTTCAAGGGAGATTTTGAAGAAAATAAAGTAGCGTTTTTCTATTTTCAAAAATAAACGAAATAAAAATTATCCGTACATTTGCAAAAACTATACGTATATGAACACCAAACTCACATTATCGTTAGAAAAAACCGTTATAGAAGATGCAAAATTGTATGCTAAAAAAACGGGGAGAAGTTTGTCTGAATTGGTAGAAAATTATTTCAAAAACCTTACTGATAAATCAGAAACGGCAGAAGATATTCACCCAAAAGTAAAAAAACTGATTGGCAGAATTACACTTCCGCCCGATTTTGACTTAGACAAAGCAAAAGAAGAACATTACAAAGAGAAATATGGGTTTTAAAAATATTTTTCTTGACACAAATATTTTAGTGGATATCGTTGCGAATAGATTACCCTTTTCAAAGAATGTTATTTTAATTTTCGACTATTGTGAACGCCATAAAATCAAAATGTATTCTTCCTCTCATTCTATTGCCACTATGCATTATATCGCAAAAAGGGTAGTTGACGAAAAAGAATTACGTTCTATTATTGAAGATTTATTAGACACTATTTCTATAATTGCTGTAACAGAATCTATTTTAAAAAAAAGCCTCAAATCCAGTCACAAAGATTTTGAAGATGCTATACAAATTATCACAGCACAATCAATAAACACAATGGATTGCATTATCACTAGAGATTTGAAAGATTTTAAATTTTCAGAGATTAGTGTTTTCACTCCAGACGAATTTTTAAATATAATTACCAAATAACACGAGCGAAGCGAATGCATTTAATCGTTACTAAACAATAACTAAAAAATGAATTATTTTTCTTCTGATTTTAAACTAGGCATATTAGGTGGCGGACAATTAGGCAAAATGCTGTTGTTTGACACTCGAAAATTCGACATTCAAACCTATGTACTAGACCCTAGCGACGAAGCGCCTTGCAAAATCGCTTGTAACCAATTCTTCAAAGGCGATTTGATGGATTTTGATACAGTGTACAACTTTGGAAAACAAGTCGATGTTCTGACTTTCGAAATCGAATTGGTAAATCTAGAAGCCTTAGAAAAACTAGAAAATGAAGGCAAAAAAGTGTATCCATCACCAAAAACCTTGCGTTTGATTCAGAACAAAGGCGTACAAAAAGATTTTTACACACAACATACTATTCCCACCGCTCCCTACACTCGATTTGAAAATCTTGATGCTTTACAATTGGCTGTAAAATCGAGTGCAGTTGAATTGCCTTTTGTATGGAAATGTACTGAATTTGGTTACGACGGAAACGGCGTAAAAGTGGTGCGAAAAGCTTCGGATTTGGATTTGTTACCCAATGTAGAATGCATTGCCGAAACGATGATTCCGTTCAAAAACGAATTGGCTGTTATCGTTTGCCGCAATCCATCGGGCGAAATCAAAACCTATCCAGTAGTCGAAATGGAATTTCATCCCGAAGCCAATCAGGTAGAATATGTAATCTGTCCCGCAAGAATCGATGAAAAAGTAGCCGAAAAAGCCAGAGCTATTGCGCTAAATGTTTCGCAACAATTCAACCACGTAGGTCTTTTGGCAGTTGAAATGTTTCAAACCGAAGACGACGAAATCCTAGTGAATGAAGTTGCGCCTCGTCCGCACAATTCAGGTCATTACAGCATTGAAGCGAGTTATACCTCACAATTTGAAAATCATTTGCGTGCCATTTTGGATTTACCTTTAGGCAATACCGATAGTAAAGTAGCTGGAATTATGGTCAATTTGGTAGGTGCCGAAGGGCATTCAGGAGACGTGGTTTACGAAAACATCGAAACGATTTTAGGCTGGAATGGCGTTACACCACATATTTATGGTAAAAAGCAAACCCGTCCTTTCAGAAAAATGGGACACGTGACCATTGCCAATGAAAATATGGCCGAAGCAAGAAGAATTGCGGAGGAAGTAAAGAATACGATAAGAGTGATTTCTAAATAATTAAAAGATGGAATGATTTAAAGATTAAATAATTGATAAAACCATAAAGTTCTATCTTTCCAAAATCTTTAAATCATTTAATTTTTAAATCTTTAAATATAAAATAATGAGCAAAGTAGCCGTAATAATGGGCAGTATATCTGATATGCCTGTAATGCAAGACGCCATCGATATCCTTAACGGATTTGATATAGCAGTAGAAGTCGATATTGTTTCGGCGCACAGAACACCAGAAAAATTATTTGATTTTAGCCAAAACGCTCACAAACGAGGTATTTCAGTGATTATTGCTGGAGCGGGAGGCGCTGCACATTTGCCAGGAATGGTCGCTTCGATGTCGCCACTTCCAGTGATTGGTGTTCCTGTAAAATCAAGCAATTCTATTGATGGTTGGGATTCTGTATTGTCGATTTTACAAATGCCAGGTGGTGTTCCAGTTGCCACTGTAGCCTTAAACGGTGCTAAAAACGCTGGAATTTTGGCCGCCCAAATCATCGGTAGTGCTGATAAATGCGTTTTAGATAAAATCGTCCTTTATAAAGAAGGATTGAAAGATGCCGTAAACAAAGCGGCTGAGGGATTAGCCCCCCAACCCCCGAAGGGGGAGTAAAATCCGAAAACACACAAAAAAATACTAATTAATAAAAGTACGGACAGGTCGCGACCTGTCCATTCGGTAAAATATGGAAATTTTAACCTCTACCTTCAAAACGAAATACAATACCGCACCCTTTTCTCAGATAAAATTAGAGGATTATAAACCTGCATTTATCGAGAATATCGCTGCAGCAAAAGCGGAAATTGATGCCATCATCAACAATCCAGCTGCTCCAACCTTCGAAAACACTATCGAAGCCTTGGATTTTTCAGGAAATGCTTTGGACCGTTTATCGTCTATTTTTTTTAATTTGAATTCGGCCGAGACTTGCGATGAGATGCAAAAAATCGCCCAAGAAGTTTCGCCTTTGTTGACCGAATTCAGCAATGATATCACCTTAAACGAAGCCTTATTCCAAAGAATAAAATCGGTTTACGAGCAAAAAGATACCTTAAATTTATCCCCCGAACAAGCAACATTATTAGCCAAGAAATTCAAAAGTTTTTCTCGAAATGGTGCCTTGCTTTCGGAAGAAGACAAACTAAAATTACGTGAAATCGATACGGAATTGGCTAAACTCAAACTGACTTTCAGTGAAAATGTTTTAGCCGAAACCAACAACTACCAATTGCATTTGACTAATGAAGCCGATTTAAAAGGTTTACCAGAAGGTGCTATAGAAGCTGCGAGTGCATTGGCCAAAAGCAAGGATTTGGAGGGTTGGATTTTCACGTTGGATTTCCCAAGTTACCTTCCGTTTGTGACCTATGCCGAGAATCGTGAATTGCGTAAAGAAATAGCAATCGCTGCTGGTAAAAAAGCCTTTCAAAATAACGAATTCGACAATCAAGAAATAGCTTTGAAAATTGCCAAGTTACGCTACGAAAGAGCAAATTTATTGGGCTATGAAACGCATTCTCATTTTGTTTTAGAAGAAAGAATGGCGCAACATCCCGACAAAGTCAAATCGTTTTTGAATGATTTGTTGACCAAAGCCAAACCAGCCGCTGAAAAAGAGTTTGCTGAATTATCGGCTTTCGCCAAAGAATTAGATGGCATTGAACAATTAGAAAAATGGGATGGCGCTTATTATGCTGAAAAATTGAAGCAAAAATTATTCAATTTGGATGACGAAAAGCTGAAACCTTATTTTCAATTAGAAAACGTTTTGAACGGCGCTTTTACTATTGCCAATAAATTATTTGGATTAACCTTCACGGAAATTTTCGACATCGATAAATACCACGAAGAAGTTTCCACCTATGAAGTGAAAGATGAATTTGGCGAACTCGTAGCTATTTTCTACGCCGATTTTTTCCCAAGAAAAGGCAAACGAAACGGTGCTTGGATGACTTCTTTCAAATCACAATACATCAAAGACGGCATAAACGAAAGACCTCACATTTCGAATGTTTGCAATTTCACCAAACCAACCGCCACCAAACCTTCCTTGCTAACTTTTAATGAAGTAACGACTTTATTCCATGAATTTGGTCACGGATTACACGGTATGTTGGCCAATACTATTTATCCAAGTTTGTCAGGAACCTCAGTATACTGGGATTTTGTAGAATTACCAAGTCAGGTGATGGAAAACTGGTGCTACGAACCAGAAGCGCTGGCTTTATTTGCGAAACATTATGAAACTGGCGAAATTATTCCTCAAGAATATGTAGATAAAATAAAAGAAAGTGCCAGTTTCCAAGAAGGAATGGCTACGCTTCGCCAATTGAGTTTTGGTATTTTAGATATGGCCTTTCATAGTAACAATCCAAGTGTGATTACTAACATCAAAGCGTTTGAAAAAACGGCTTTTGAAGGCACTTCCTTATATCCAGATGTAGCCGAAAACTGTATGTCGGTTTCTTTCTCCCATATTTTTGCAGGTGGGTATTCGTCTGGATATTATAGCTATAAATGGGCAGAAGTGCTCGATGCCGATGCGTTTGCTTATTTTCAAGAAAAAGGCATTTTCAATAAAGAAGTGGCGACAAAATTCAAAGACAACGTACTTTCAAAAGGCGGCACCGAATTGCCAATGGAACTTTACAAACGTTTTAGAGGGCAAGAACCAAAGGCGGATGCTTTATTAAAGAGAGCAGGATTGATTTAGTCAATTTCAGTATTCATATAAAAAACCGAGGTAGCAATGCTTCGGTTTTTTTTTAAATATCTTTCTTAAAAACTAATCTTTCAATACATTTGACAAAACAAGATTTAGAATGGATATCAAGGCAATAAAACAATACATCAAGGCAAATAGCAATCCCAATTCAAGGAGTAATTCTCATTATGTATATCCAACTATTACCCAATATTCCCCAAATAATTTTGAATTAGAATGCGAAGGTAATTATGGCGAATACCTCATAAAAATCGACATAGAAAACAATAACATAAGTACCTCTTGCTCATGTCCCTACAAAAAAACCTATTCTGGTATTTGTAAACACATAATTGCCTCATTAAAGATAATAATAGAAGATTATAATGGTGATATTATCCCAACAGTAATTCAAAAAACAGCTTCAACTTTAGCTACAAAAGAGGAAAAAATTTATAGTTTATTTGAAGAACTGCCTATTACAACAGCAAATAAAATCGAAAAGCTCAAAGGCAATCAAGCCAGACTGTTTGACGGTATTATTTCTTCAAACACGATTAACAATTGGACAGTTGCCCCTAGATACCGTGGCTACAATTATGATGATTGTAAAATAACGACCGTCTCCCAAACTGAAGTAAGCACGCAAACAACGAGTTGGAACGGACACCGACAAGTATTCAAATACAACCCCGAAACCGAAATTTTGGAATTTGAATGTAGTTGCACCAAAGCAAAAAAATCCTGCGAACATATAGGGAAAGCACTACAAGAAATAAAAATGACTTTTGGAGAAAATTTGTTTGCTAAAAACTATATCGAAGAAAAAACAAAAGAAGCCATTGCAAAATACGGTTTCACAATGGAGGATGATTACAATAGTGTTTTTACTTTTAAAATTACTACCAAAGGATTTGAAGCAAAACCAAAAGCAAAAAACATCACAACCGATTCCAGAGATTACTCTAAAATATTCAAAACTGAAGAAATAGAAACCACTATAAATTTGCCTTTTTTAGAAAGCAATGACAATGATTTTGGTTTAGGAATTTGTTTTGAATTTGAACGAAAAAAATTTACCGAACTCTTTCTTTTTCAAGCGAAATACAATAAAGCGAAAACTGATTTCTCGTCCTCAATTACACGAATAAACCACTACAATTTTGAGGATGCCTTGACAATTTATAGTTCAGAGAAAGAGCAAACTTTGATTGTAAAAACAATGCAAATCAACACCGCATTGTCCAAATACAGATCTACAAAAGACGTAAATTATTTAAAAAAAGCCATCGTTTCTAGTCAAAAACTTTTGGAAGTATTGCAAAACAATTTTAGTTATACGTATGACCGTAATAATAACTTGGTTTGCAAAAACTTAACCCCTTGCATCTATGACAACAAAACGATAAAGTTGTTCTTTACAATAAGTGAAACCGCCTATTTTTATACCTTAAAAGCTAAAGTTGCGCTAAACGACAAAAACTATAATTTAGATGCTGCCGCCATACAAATCACTCCTTTATTCATTTTTGCAGATGATGTAATTGTACCCATAAATGACGCTAAACTTTCGGTATATCTCAACCATTTTAGCAATTATGCAGAGATTAATTATCTAAAAAAAGACACACCCAATTTTTTTGAAAAAATAGTAAAACCATTGTCTGAAAAATTCGAAATTCAGACAACAATGTTCAAAAAAAGTAAAGTTAATATTGAAGAAACAACCTTAGAAAAACACGTATATATTACCGATTTTGACGGTCAATATATCGTTTTCAAACCTGCTGTTCAATACCCGAATCAATTAATTCCGGTTTTTTCGAATGAAATGCTTCTGGAAGAATCGAAGAACGACACGGACAAAAAAACGATTGTATTCCAAGAACGAAATCAGTCCTTTGAGGATAATTTTTTAGAAGAATTTAGGGGTTTACATCCTGCATTTGCCGAGCAAGACGAATTCTTTTTCCTCACACCCGAGCAATTGATGGAAAACTTTTGGATGCTACACGCTACCGACAGAATGCATCAGCAGGAAATGAAAGTTTTTGGAGCCAATAACTTAAAATCGTTTAAATTCAATATCAATAAACCCGTTATTAGAGTTGGTTTAAAATCGGATATTGATTGGTTTGACTTGGAAATCGACATTCGTTTTGGTGATCAAAAAGTAGGTTTAAAAGAACTGCAAAAAGCCTTTTTAAAACGAAGCAATTATGTGGCACTTGGCGATGGAACGCTAGGAATTCTACCCGAAGAATGGATGAAAAAATTCTCCAATTATTTTAAAGTTGGAGAAATTAAGAAAGACGGCATCAAACTTTCTAATTATCAGTTTGGAATCATCGATGAATTGTTTGAAGAAATGGAGAAAAAACCTCCGTTTCTAATTGAATTATTAGAAAAAAAGAAACGCTTACAAAACATCTCGAATATAGAAGAAGTCCCGATTCCAAAAGGCATCAAAGCCAAATTAAGAGATTATCAGCATCACGGATTGAACTGGTTGGCCTTCTTGGACAAAAACCAATTGGGTGGTTGCTTGGCCGATGATATGGGATTGGGAAAAACGCTGCAAGCCATTACGTTTTTGCAGTATTTGAAACTAAAAGACAAAAAATGTCAGCCTTCTCTAATCATCGCACCAACCTCTTTGATTTTCAACTGGAAAAACGAAATTGCAAAATTTTGTCCTACGCTAAAAATGCTAGCTTTTGTGGGGCCAAATCGATTGGAAAACAAAGAGGATTTTGCTAAATACGACCTGATAATTTCTACTTATGGTTCATTATTGAACGATGTGGAATTTATGAAAGATTTCAAGTTCAATTATATTATTTTGGACGAAAGTCAGGCAATTAAAAACCCCAATTCTAAACGATACAAAGCCGTTCGCTTATTGAATTCCTATAACCGATTGGTGCTTACAGGTACTCCGATTGAGAACAATACTTTTGATTTGTATGCCCAAATGAACTTTATCAATCCGGGGTTGTTGGGAAATATGACGCATTTCAAAAACGAATTTTCGGATGCCATTGACAAAGAAAAAAATCACGATGCCTCGCATTTGTTGAGCAAAATGATTGCGCCATTCTTGCTTCGAAGAACCAAAGAGCAGGTTGCCAAAGAACTGCCGGAGAAAACCGAAAGCATTATTTATTGCGAAATGGGGAACGAACAGCGCAAAGTGTATGACAGTTTTAAAAATAAATACCGTGATTATCTCATCAATAAAATAGACGAAAACGGAGTCGAAAATGCCCAAATGTATATTTTGGAAGGATTGACCAAATTGAGACAAATATGCAATTCGCCTGCCTTAATTTCGGATGAGGAAGATTATGGAAACCAATCCGTCAAACTGGATTTATTGATCGAAAACATCAAAGAAAAAACAGGAAATCATAAAATATTAGTGTTTTCGCAATTTGTAAAAATGCTAGGACTCATCAAAACACGATTGGACGAAGAGCAAATTCACTACGAATATCTCGACGGACAAACGACCAATCGAGAAGAAAAAGTGAATAATTTCCAGAACAATAAAGATGTCCGAGTGTTTTTAATTAGCCTGAAAGCGGGAGGAACAGGACTCAATTTAACCGAAGCCGATTATGTTTTCTTGGTCGATCCGTGGTGGAATCCCGCTGTCGAAAACCAAGCCATTGACCGCTGTTACCGCATTGGACAAAAACAAAAAGTAATGGCCTACCGAATGATTTGCAAAGATACTATCGAAGAAAAAATTGCGTTGCTACAAGGCAAAAAGAAAGCTGTTGCCACGAGTATTATCACTGTCGATGAAGAAAAAAAATCATTTGATGTAGATCAGGTGAAGTCGTTTTTTAGTTAAATTTCCCTTGTCGATAATTTTCAATTGCCTCCAGCTTTAGCTGGAGGGATAGGAATGAATATAAATTGGCTTTAGCCAAAACAGTATGCTATTTTGGCTAAAGCCATTAAAAATAAGCACAATTTTATTCCTCCAGCTAAAGCTGGAGGCAATTGATGTATTGAAATTAAACATGATGAATAGTTAAATATTTCTTCAAAATCCATCAAACCGCAGCTTAATACTTCGGTTTTTTTTATTTCAAAAAATTCCTAAAATTCTCCGAAGTTACAACCGTAAAACTTCCTTTATAATTATCTGAAAAAGTTTTGGGTAATTTCACTTTTTTGGCTTTCCATTTGAATTAAAAAGCATTCACATCATCAGCAACCGTTTCGACATAATCGATTTCTTGTTGTTGTGTGATTCGCCATAAATATGGTTTTGCTATGCTGTTTTGATAACTCAATACTTTCATACGTTCTGGAATTAAAAAAGATCAAAAAGTTTTTATTGTAAAATTCATATTCAGCAGTTAATATTTTTTTTAATTCACTGATTATTATGTTTTTAAGTGAATATATTATGCTTTTGAAATAAATAATTGCAACACAAACCCAAAAATTGGAATAGCCTCCACCCAAAACAAGGTGTAATATTTGGACCGATATTCATTGGCAAAAGCCAAAAAAAAGGCAATGACTAGGATAAAAAAAAGAGAAAGT
>ERZ724525.811-NODE-811-length-18023-cov-9.682102_pt1 | contig 18023 bp, 9 predicted proteins | sample MGYA00376058_ERZ724525 | MGnify/ENA primary metagenome ERZ724525 (study PRJEB28724, sample SAMN07190888) | wastewater metagenome | isolation source: influent of sewage treatment plant in Hong Hong | place: USA: Christiansburg, Virginia | collected 2016-03-01 ... | reverse complement strand
AGTGTTGCTGTTCGAGTTCAAAGTGGTGGAGCTGACCCCGCAGGGCAAGGCCTTGCAGCAGATCAAAGACAAGGGCTACGCCGACAAATACCGCCAGCGCGGCGAGCCGATTCACCTCATCGGCGTGGAGTTCAGCCGCGACAGCCGCAATGTGGTGGGTTTTGAGGTGGAGACGGTGGGCTGACGGCTGGCATTCCTACAATCCAGCGCATGTTTACCCATCTGCGCCTGCACACCGAGTTTTCCGTCGTTGACGGTACCCTGAGAATTGACGATGTGGTGGCCGCTGCCGCCGCCGACGACCAGCCTGCCCTGGGCATCTCCGATCTGTCCAACCTGTTCGGGGCGGTCAAGTTTTACAAAGCGGCGCGGGGTGCGGGCATCAAGCCCGTCATCGGGGCCGAGGTGTTTGTGCAGGGGCTGGGCGGGGCCGATCTGCCGCTGCCCGGCCAGCCCGCCATGCCCGTGTCGCCCAACGCCCAGAGCCTGCCGCGCGTGCTGCTGCTGGTGCAAAACCACAAGGGCTACCTCCACCTGAACGAACTGCTGGCCCGTGGCTGGACGCGCAATGTGGTGCGCGATCAGGCCGTGCTGACCTGGGAATGGCTGCAAGAGCTGAACGAGGGGCTGATTCTGCTCAGCGGGGCCACCGCAGGCCCGGTGGGCATGGCCCTGCTGGCCGGTGATGCCGCCAAGGCCGAGCGCGTGGCCCGCCAGGCCGACGGCGTGTTTGCCGGGCGCTTCTATCTGGAGCTGCAACGCGCTGGCCGCCCCGACGACGAGCGCATGGTGGTGGCCACGGTGCAACTGGCGGCCCGCCTGAGTCTGCCGGTGGTGGCCACGCACCCGGCCCAGTTTCTGGAGACCGACGATTACGAGGCCCACGAGGCCCGCGTCTGCATCTCGGAGGGCGAAATTCTGGCCAACCCCCGGCGTGTGCGCCGCTTCACCCGCGAGCAGTATTTCAAAACCACGGCCCAGATGGAGGCGCTGTTTGCCGATGTGCCCAGCGCCCTGGCCAACTCGGTGGAAATTGCCCGCCGTTGCAGCCTGACGCTGGTGCTGGGCAAGCCGCAGTTGCCCGACTTTCCGATTCCGCCCGTCGATGGCGTGGTGATGTCGGTGCCTGACTACTTCAGGTACGTGTCGCACGAGGGGCTGAAAGGCCGCCTCATCCACCTTTACCCCAAGGAGGCCGAGCGCGAGGCCAACCGCCAGCGGTATGTGGACAGGCTGGAGTTTGAGCTGAACACCATCCTGAAGATGGGATTTCCGGGCTACTTCCTGATCGTGTCGGACTTCATCAAGTGGGCCAAGGAAAACGGCTGCCCGGTGGGGCCGGGCCGGGGTTCCGGCGCGGGCTCGCTGGTGGCGTATGCGCTGCTGATCACCGACCTGGACCCGCTGAAATACAACCTGCTGTTCGAGCGCTTCCTGAACCCCGAGCGGGTCAGCATGCCCGACTTCGACATCGACTTCTGCCAGGGCAACCGCGATCGGGTGATTGACTATGTGAAGGACAAATACGGCAAGAACGCGGTGAGCCAGATTGCCACCTTCGGCACCATGGCGGCACGCGCAGCCATCCGCGATGTGGGCCGGGTGCTGGACTTTTCGTACGGCTTCTGCGATGGCATCAGCAAGCTGATTCCCAACAAGCCGGGCATGAGCGTGACGCTGCAATACCCGCCGCACCCGCCCAAGGACGGCGACAAGAACAACTACGCCATCAGCATGGAGCCGGTGCTGGCCCAGCGCATCGAGCAGGAAGAAGAAGTCAAAACCCTGATCGAGCTGGCGCAGAAGCTGGAGGGCATGACCCGCAACATCGGCATGCACGCCGGGGGCGTGCTGATTGCCCCCGGCAAGCTGACCGACTTCTGCCCGCTGTACCAGCAGCCCGGCAGCACCTCGGCGGTCAGCCAGTACGACAAGGACGATGTGGAAGCCGTGGGGCTGGTGAAGTTCGACTTCTTGGGCTTGGCCACGCTGACCATTCTGGAAATAGCGCGTGAATTCATCATCCGGCGGCACCCCGGCCAGGAAAAGTTTGCCTTTGAGAACGTGCCGCTGGACGACCGCGCCACCTACAAGCTGTTTTCGGAGGGCAAGACCGAGGCGGTGTTCCAGTTTGAATCGTCGGGCATGCAGAAAATGCTCAAGGATGCCCGGCCCACCCGGCTGGAAGACCTGATTGCGTTGAACGCGCTGTACCGCCCCGGCCCGATGGACCTGATCCCCAGCTTTGTGGCCCGCAAGCACGGGCGTGAAGAAGTGGAGTACCCGCACCCGGCGGTGGCCGAGATGCTGAGCGAGACCTACGGCATCATGGTCTACCAGGAGCAGGTGATGCAGACCGCACAGATCCTGGGCGGCTACAGCCTGGGGGGTGCCGACCTGTTGCGCCGTGCGATGGGCAAGAAAAAGGCCGAGGAAATGGCCGAGCACCGCGAGAAGTTCCGCGCCGGTGCCCTGGCTACCCACGGCATTCCACAGGACAAGGCCGACGAGGTGTTCGACCTGATGGAAAAGTTTGCGGGCTACGGTTTCAACAAGTCGCACGCCGCCGCCTACTCGCTGCTGGCCTACCACACCGGCTGGCTGAAGGTGCATTACACGGCCGAGTTCTACGCCGCCAACATGACGGTGGAAATGGACAACACCGACAAGCTGGCGGTGCTGCATGCCGATGCGCTGAACTTCGGCATCAGCTTCCTGCCGCCCGATGTGAACCAGGGCACCTACCGCTTCGAGCCGGTCAGCAACACCTGTGTGCGCTACGGGCTGGGGGCCATCAAGGGCTCGGGCGAGCAGGCCATCGTCAATCTGGTGGCTGCGCGCACCGAGGGCGGCCCGTTCACCTCGCTGTTTGACTTTTGCTGCCGGGTGGACAAGGGCCGCGTCAACAAGCGCACGGTGGAGGCACTCATCAAGGCCGGTGCGTTTGACAGCCTCAACCCCAACCGGGCCGCCTTGCTGGGCAGCGTGGAAAAGGCGTTCGAGTTTGCCGCTGCCACCGCCGCCAACGCCAACCAGGGCGGGCTGTTCGACATGTTTGACGATGGCGACAGCCACGGCAGCAGCACGCAGGAGCCCGATCTGGCCGAGGTGGCCCCCTGGGGCATCAAGGAGCGCCTCACCTACGAGAAAACCGCCATCGGCTTCTACCTTTCGGGCCACCTGTTTGACGAGGTGGAACACGAGGTGCGCCGCTTCGTCCGCACCCGCCTGGCCGACCTGAGCGACTCGCGCGAGCCGCAGACGCTGGCGGGTATCGTGACCGACCTGCGCATCATCAACGGCCAGCGCGGCAAGCTGGGCCTGTTCAGGCTGGACGACAAAACGGGCAGTGTGGAGGCCAGTGCCGATGAAAACCTGCTCAACCAGCACCGCGAGGTGCTGAAGGACGACGAGCTGGTCATCCTGCAAGGCATTGTGCAGAACGACCGCTTCTCGGGTGGCCTGCGCTTCAAGGTGCAGCAGGTGTGGAGCCTGGGTGCCGCCCGCTGCCGCTTTGCCAAGTACCTGCGGGTGGGTGTGGGCAGCCAGCCTGCGCCGGTGGCCCAGGTGGTGGCCACCCACCCGCCCCAGCGAGAAATGGCCGAGCAGGGCGAACTGGTGCGCGGTGTGCCCGTGCGCCTGGCCATTGAGCGGCCCACGGTGCGCTGTGAATTGCAGCTGGACGAACGCAGCCTGTTCTTCCCCAGCGATGCGGCCCTGGCCCACTGGAGCAAAGCCGCCCATCCGCTGCGGGCCGAACTGGTGTACGACTGACCATGATGGAGTTTCTTTTTCTGATGATGGTGTTGGCGCTGGTCTGGCACTGGGTCAACACCACCGAGCAGGCTCAGCGCGTGACGTTGCTGAACGGCCAGCTCAAGCCCTACCGCATCGAGCAACGCATGCAGACCCTGACCGACGGTTATCTGCGTGTGCTGGGCGAGGGCCATGCCGCGAGTGCCGAAGCCCAATGGGCTGAGTTGGCGCTGAATGAGCGGCGGCTGCTGGAGGAGCTGGTGCAGTTTCAGGCCGGTCTGGCCGAGGTATGGGGTGAAAAACTGCGGGTCAGCCGCCTGCCGTTTGCCCTGCCCAGGGCCACTCTGCTGTTTCCGCAGGCTGCTTTTGATTTGCGCCAGCTGCTGGATATCCACATCCGGGGTCTGCGCAGCGTGATGGACAATGCCCAAGGCCTGTCGCCCCGCGACCGGGCTTTCACCCTGACCGCTGAAATGCTGCTGCTGCAACACAGCTGCCTGTGGTTTTGCCGTACCCAGAACCGTGCATCGGCCCATTTGTTGCTACGCCACCAGACCAGCCATGCCCAAGTGGTGCAGTCTGTTTCGCCATTGACCCGCCAGGCCTATTGCAAGCTGGTCGGGTGGCGGTTCTGAGACTCATGTGTGACAAAATTGCCGTATCCACAGTTGCGAAAAACTATAAAAAAGCAAGGCGAGCCCTGACTGTGGGGCAGGTCGGTTATAAACGGATCGGACTGTTTCGACTGTTGTTCGGCCTTTTTCTGTTTTGCCAGCGCACGCCTCCCTACCCATATGGAATTCACCCCCCGACTGGCCTTTACCCCCGTGGTGTCTGCCTTGCTGGCCTGCGGCCTTTGCTTGCTGCCCGCCAGCATGCAGGCCAAACCCACAGCCCAGGCCTCCTTGCCCGCTGAAAAACCCGCCCAGGCGACAGAGCCGTCACCTGCGTCGATCCTGCCCGTGGGGGGCGCGGCCACGTTGGCCGATTCACAGGCAGTGGTGTTGCCATCGCGCACGCTGAAGCTGTCATTCAAAGACATGGGCCAGGCTGGCCAGATGACGTTGCGTGGGGTTGAAAGCGAAGGCAGTGTGGGCATGGGCGTGCGCCGTGACGAGGTGGTGGAGTCGGCCCGCCTGCGGTTGGTGTTCACCTTTTCGCCAGCCCTGTTGCCTGCCCTGTCGCACCTGAAGGTGTTGTTCAACGAAGAGCTGCTGCAAACGCTGGTCCTCGACAAAGACAAATTGGGCCGCGCACAGACAGTCGAGCTGAACATCGATCCGCGCTATTTCACCGACTACAACCGTTTGCGTTTCCAGTTCATCGGGCACTACACAATGGAATGCGAGCTGCCCACGCACACCAGCCTGTGGGCCAGCATCAGCAACGAAAGCAGCCTGGATCTGAGCTTGCGCAAAGTGCCCTTGCGCAACGACCTGGCTTTGTTGCCCTTGCCGTTTTTCGATCCGCAGGATGGCCGCACCGTCGAGTTGCCGGTGATTTTTGGTGCGCCACCCAGTTTGGGGTTGGTCAAGGCGGCTGGCTCGGTAGCCGGGTGGATGGGGGTGCTGGCTGCTTACCGTGGCCACAAGTTTCCGGTGCTGGACAACCGGTTGCCTCCCAGGCATGGTGTGGTGTTGGCCACCAATGCCAACAGACCTGCGTTTTTGAAAGACCTGCCAGCTGTCGAGCTGCCCACGCTTTCCATGGTTTCCCATCCAGAGGCGGTGGGGGGCAAGCTGCTGTTGATTTTGGGCAAAGACGATGCCCAAGTTCAGATGGCCGCCGATGCGCTGGCACTGGGCAAAGCATCGCTGACCGGCCAGACCATCCAGGTCACCGCGTTGGATTACCCGCCTGAGCGCAAACCCTACGATGCCCCGCGCTGGTTGCCATCCGACCGGCCCGTGAAGTTGGGCGAACTGGTGCAAAACCCAGCCGAGTTGCAGGTAAGCGGCACCGTGCTCAATGGCAGCGTCAACCTGCAAGCCCGCTTGGCCCCCGACCTGTTTACCTGGAATGCCAAGGGCATTCCACTGAATCTCTCTTACCGCTACACGGCCAATGCCGTGTCCGAGCACGGGGCGATGGACGTGGCGGTCAACGATGTGTTTGTGCGCTCTTTTCCACTGCATAGCAACGAAGCACTGGCTGGAAGCACGGCTTCATTGCTGATGCCTTTGCTGTCGGATGGTCAGTCGCAATCCAAGGCCGAATTGAAGGTGCCCGCATTTTTTCCGGGTGACAACCGCTTGCAGTTGACCTTTCAGATTCCGCAGCCTGACATCGGAAAATGCAGCTCCATTCAGCCCAAATTGCTGCATGGTGCGATTGACCCTGATTCCAACATCGACCTGACGGGCTACCGCCACTACATTGCCATGCCCAACCTGGCTGTGTTTGGCAACAGCGGGTTTCCATTTACGCGCCATGCTGATTTGTCCCAGACTTCGGTGGTCATGTCCGCCCAGCCGGGGGCGGCCGAGGTGGAGGCTTATCTGGCCGCTCTGGGGCGCATGGGTGCGGCCACCGGATACCCCGGAACCCGGTTCAAGGTGCTGACAGCGGCTGAGCTCGACAAGGCCAAGGGAACCGATATCCTGGTTGTCTCGCAGGCCGACCGAGATGGGTTGCTCGCCAAATGGGGGCAGCATTTGCCCGCGCTGATTCAGGCCGGCCAACGCTCCGTGCAGCCCTTGGGGGCCTTGCTCTCCCGGTGGACAGATTTTTTCAACCCGAATACCGCCAGTGACACACCGAGCACAGGTGGATTCACCACCTTGCAGGGCAAGGGACCACTGGCTGCCGTGGTCGGTTTGGAGTCGCCGCTGGACAGTGGCCGCAGCGTGGTGGCGCTGACGGCAACGGATGATGCCGCAATGGCCCAGCTGGGGCTTGCGTTGGGCGATGTGGGCAAATCCAACCTGTTGCGCGGTGACCTGAGCTTGTTGCAAGTGGAACGCATGGAGAGCTTTCGGGTCAACGAGCCGTATTTCACAGGCAACCTGGTGTGGTGGCAGCACATGTGGTTCCGCCTGCACCACTATCCGCTGTTTCTTGCGCTGGTGGGCATCGGTGTGGGCCTGCTGCTGACTCTCATGGTGTACGGGGCACTGCGTGCCATTTCCCGCAAGAGGCTGATGCTTGATCATGAATAAACAACCTTCCAGGCGCGACTGGCTGCAAACCTGTGCCTGTGCGGTCGGTGGCATGGTGTGGCCTGTGGTGGATGCCAGGGCGGCGGGCACTCCTGGCTCTGCCAAGGTGGCCAAGACAACCGCACCTGCGAAACCGCCCGCTCCAGCCGTCTGGCCAGCTTGGGAAGCCTTCAAAAAGCAGTTTGTGAGTGAATCCGGTCGTGTCAATGTGAATGACCCGGAAGGCTCGCGCACTTATTCAGAAGGGCAGTCTTACGCCCTGTTTTTTGCCTTGGTGGCCAATGACCGCGCCATGTTCGATGCCCTGGTGCAATGGACGGAAAACAACCTGTGCGGCGGCGACATGACCGCGCGTTTGCCAGCCTGGCTCTGGGGCCAGCGCAAGGACGGAGACTGGGGGGTGATAGACAGCAATTCGGCCTCCGATTCAGACCTGTGGATTGCCTATGCCCTGGGTGAAGCCGGTCGGCTGTGGGGTGACCGCCGCTACCAGGCCCTGTCGGCCTTGTTGGCCGCCCGCGTGCTGCGCGAAGAAACAGCGGAGATGCCAGGGCTGGGTTTGACGCTGCTGCCCGCACCCAAAGGGTTTGAAGAAGGCCCTGACCGCTGGCGGCTCAACCCCAGCTATCTGCCGATGCAGCTGATGCACTGGCTCGTGGCCACCGAGCCCGACCCACGCTGGGTGCAGTTGGCCGACAGCTCCCTGCAAGTGATTCTGCGTTCGGCTCCCAAAGGCTATTCGCCCGACTGGACGATTTACGATGCCCGCGAAGGTTTTCTGGTGTACCCCGAAGGCAACAAGGGGCAGGGCACGTACAACGCCATCCGTGTCTATACCTGGGCGGGCATGATGCATGCCGATGCACCCGGCGTGAGGCCCTTGCTGTCAACCTTGGCTCCGATGGCCAGGTTTGTGCGCGACAAGGGTTACCCGCCTGAGTCGATTGATATTCTGACTGGCCAACCGTCGGGGCCGGCACCTTCCGGTTTTTCTGCCGCCATGTTGCCTTTTTTGCAGGCATCGGGTGACCAGGCCACGCTCAGGGCCCAGATGCTGCGCATTCAGGCGCGGCCTTTGCGCCCGGATGCCTACTATGAGCAGGTGCTGGGCCTGTTTGGTCAAGGCTGGATGGACGGCTGGTTCCGTTTTGCGGCCACCGGGCATGTGCAGCCACGCTGGAAACCGGCATGAAGCCATTGCTGCGCACCCGTGTCAACTGGCCAGCCTTGCTGCTCGCCGTCGGCTGCCTGCAATGCAGTGTGGCTGTTTTCGGTGCGCCGTTGTCACCTGGCGACGAGTTGCTGCGTGCGGCCCAGATGTGGACGGCGAAAAACCGCCCCGACATCGCCCGGCAGATGCTGGAAAAACTGCTGGTGATTGATCCGGACTCGCCCCAAGGGCTGGCCGCGATGGGGGAGCTGTGGGTGCGTGAGGGCAAACTGGATCAGGCCAACCAGGTGTTGCAGACCATGCGCACACGCCATCCCTCGCACGAGGCCACACGGGAGCTGGCCACGCTGGTGCGCGTGACCAGCACAGAGGGCGAAAAGCTGGCCAACATGCGCCTGCTGGCCCGTGCTGGCCGCAAAGCCGAAGCTGCCGAATTGGCCAGAGAGCTGTTTCCACAAGGCGCGGCACCCACTTTGGGTGGGCTGGCGCTGGAATACCACCAGATTGTGGGTGCATCGGCGCGTGGCGGGGAGTCGTTGCGCCAGCTTGAGCGTCTTTACGCTGAAACTGGAGAGTCGCGCTACCGGCTGGCCCAGATTGAGTTGCAATTGGCGCAAGGTGTGCGCCCAGAACTTGTGCTCAACACCGTGGAGGCGTTGGCTACCCAGACTGATACCAACCAGCTTGTCTTGCGGGATCTGTGGCGCAAAGTGTTGGATCAAACGGGCAACCAGGCCAGCAACATACCCAGAGTCCAGCGGTTTTTGAGCCATTATCCGGGTGATGTCGCCATGGTGGAGCGGCTGGCCGCCATGCAGCAGGCACATGAGCGTGCCCTGCGTGCCGCCCGTGATCCGGCCAATCTGGCCCGCAAGGCTGCCTTGATTGCGCTGGAGCAGGGGCAGTTGCAGCAGGCCGAAGACCAATTGCTCAAGGCGCTGGCACTGCGTCCCAACGATGGAGAGAGCCTGGGCAACCTCGGCCTGGTGCGCTTGCGCGAGGGCCAGCATGCGCAGGCTCTGGCCTTGTTTGAGCAGGCACACCAAAAATCCGGGCAAAACAAATGGCGCGACTTGCAGGTGACCGCCCGTTTCTGGGGCTTGCTGAGGCAAGCCGATGTGGCCGTGGATGCACGCGATTTCACGACCGCTGCCGAACTGGTGCAAAAAGCCCTGGTCATGCAACCCGACAACCCGGAGGCGCTGGTGGCCCTGGCCGATGTGCGCAAACTCCAAGCCGATGTGCCCGCTGCCGTGGCGCTGTACGGGCAAGCCCTGAAACACCAGCCAGACCATGCTTCCGCCTTGCGCGGTCTGGCCAATGCACTGGCCCAGCAAGGCGAAACTGCCAGGGCGTTGGCCTTGCTCGACAAAGCTGCCGCATCCGATCCTGAGCTGGCAGGCAAACTGGCTTCGGCCAGGGCCGCCATGCTGTCTGCACAGGCCGAGCAGCACATTCAGGCCAAGCGCCTCAGTGCCGCCTTGCAGGCTCTGGAGATGGCCGTGCAAATTGCACCGGATGATCCCTGGCTGCGGCACAGTCTGGCCCGTTTGTATCTGAGGCTGGATCTGAAGCGGTTTGCCTTGGGTGTGATGGATGAGGGTGTGGCGCGTTTGCCTGCCGATGGATCCATGCGGTATGCGCGGGCGCTGATTCGTTCAGCCTCGGATGATGATGGCGGCGCTCTTGAGGACATTGGCCACATTTCCATTGCAAATCGCACCGAGGGCATGGCAGACATGGCCCGGCGTGCCGTCATCCGCCAAATGCTCGCCCAGGCCCAGATGCCCGATCTGGGCGGGCACACCTCGTCTTTGCTCCAGTCCGCAGAAAAGCGGGCGGGTGACAATGTGGACTTGCTTCAGTCGGTGGCGTTTGCCTGGAATCGCTTGGGCCAGCCTGCACAGGGGCTGGCCGTTTTTGATCGTTTGGTACAACGCAGCCCAACGGTCACCCCGGCTGTGCAACTCCAGCATGCCGAATGGATGAACCGTGCGCGCGATGACCGTGCTCTGAGCCAGGCCTTGCCCGCGCTGCTTGCCCAATCCGTTTGGAATGACGAGCAGCAAAATCAGATTTTGTCGGTGTACACCGATCACCAGGCACGCCAGATTGAGGCACGCCAGCTGGCAGGCGATGTGCCAGGTGCCAAACAGTTGGCGCAAGCGCCGTTGCCGTCGTTTTCCGATGCCAACCTGCGCGAGCGCACCCGTGCGCGTTTGTTGATGGCAGCAGCCGAGTACGCCGATGCGGTCGATTCGCTTGAACAGGTTCTGCAAACCGCACCGAGCGATGCGGATGTGCGGCTTGAACTGGGCGGTGCCTTGGCCCGATTGGGGCGCAAAGAGGCTGCGAAGGTGCAGGCCCAATGGCTGCAAGACAACCTGCCAGCTGACAATTTGGATGGCCAGTTGGCCTTGCTGCGCTTGTGGCAGCGTATCGGTGATGTGGAGCGGGCCAACACATTGGCTGAGCGCTTGTTGCGTGAAGTGGAACCACGTGCCTTGGTCCACACCAGTGCGCAGCAGCCAGCAACAGTGTTGTCTGCATCCCTGCTCAAGCGGTTTCCGACCGATGGAGAGGTACTGCTGGCGGTTGCCCGTCTGGAACGATCCCAGGGCCGGTATGCCCAGGCAGTCAGCTTGTTCAAGCAGGCGCTGCAAATTGAAATGCTGGGTGAAGGTGTGTTGCCGCCAGTTGCCACTTCGGTTACCCCATCCGCACCGTCCACTGAGTCGGCGGATGGGGAGCCCTTGCCCCGTTTGCGCATGTCACAGGTGTTGTCGGCTGTGGCAGAGCGCACCACGGTCGAGTCGAGCCTGGGCAGCTCCGTTGCTGCCTCTGCCCGCATTCAGCGTGAACTGGATGAGATCGAGGCACGCAGGCAGAGTTGGGTGGAAACGGGGCAGAAAATGCTGAACAAGCCTTCCACTTCGGGTATATCCACGCTCAATGGCTGGGAACGTACCGCTGTGGCCTGGTGGACAACGGGGTATGAAGGGCGTTATTTTTTGCATCTTGACCAGGTGCATCTGAATGCCGGTGGCTGGCCCACAGACAGGGCCGATGCGCTGGACTATGGCCAGGTTGCGGCTTGGCCCGTTTCGGCCTATCCGGTTGACGGGGCCATCCAGCGTGCATCGGGCAACAACCTGGGTGTGGGTTATGTGGCCGACAACTGGCGCTGGGACGTGGGTGCGGTGGGCATCGGATTTCCTGTGACCAACGTGGTAGGCGGTGTGCAAACCAGCGGGGAATGGGGAGGCTTCAGCTACAGGCTGGGGCTGGCCCGCCGTCCGCTCACCGGAAGTCTGCTGTCTTATGCCGGAGCGCGCGATCCCATTACCGGGCGGTTCTGGGGTGGGGTGGTGGCCACTGGCCTGTCGGCCAGGGTGTCTGGTGAAGTGGGTTTGTACAGCATGTCGTTCAGTGCCAATCACGATGGATTGACGGGGCGCAATGTGCAGCGCAATGACCGCACCCAACTGCGCTGGTCCGCCGACCGGGATGTGCTGCGCACGCCGCACAGTGTGGTCAATGCCGGTCTTTCTGTGGGGCTCACGCGGCATGCCCGCGATTTGTCTGAATACAGCTGGGGCCACGGTGGCTATTACAGCCCGCAGCGGCTGGTTTCGATTTCGGTGCCTGTGGAGTGGAGTGGCCGCCTCGGCACCTGGACTTGGTTGGGCAGGGGCGCACTGTCCTGGTCGGCCAGCTCCAGCAAAGACATTCACCAATTCCCAGGTTATCCCACCTTGCAGGCGCAGGCGGGCAACCCGGTGTACAAGGGCTCCAGCAGCACGGGTGTTGGTTTTTCCCTGCGCGGTGCGCTGGAGCATCAGATGACACGCAACCTGGCACTGGGTGCTTTGCTGGAGCTGGACAGGTCTGAAGATTACTCGCCCACCAATTTGCTTCTGTACGCCCGGTACTTCTTCGACCCGGTGCGCGTTCCGCTTGAAAACCGGCCTCGGCCTGTGCAGGCTTACTCCAGCTACTGACGGTTTGTTCATGCGCAATGGTCAACATGCATCGCCGGGTGGCAAATGGAATCTGCTGGGGTCGCTGCTGGAGCGGTTCAACCCGCCACCGCCCCAGGTCAAGGATCCGCCTGGTGGCTTGGGCATCGAAGGCTTGCCCGGCGATGTGGGCAAGTTGCCTTGTGGTGTGCCGGTGGCCCTCATTGCCAACGATCCCCAAAGCTACGAAGTCTGGATGGAGTCGTTGCTGGTCGATGCCGTACTGTCTGGCCCCGTTTGCTTGTTGGCCGACGACCGGGCATGGGTGGACAAGTGTTTGCACAACAACACCCGGCTGTCGTTTGCCCACGAGCAAGGCCACCTGATCATCTGGATGCTCAGCCCCGATCTGAGGGTGCGCCTCCGCCGCAACGGGCTGGCCTCGCTGGTCAAAGATCTCGCCCTGGTTGGTTTCAATCCGCGCCATGCTTTGTTTGTGGTGCCTGCCAACCGGCTTTTCAAAGGCTTGAGTTCCCAGCAATTGCAGGTGGTGGGCGGGCAACTGCTGCGCTGGTGCCAGCGCAGGGCCAGGCCCATGGTGTTCTGCCTGGAGCCAGGAGAAACGGTTCAGGCTGATACGGAAGCCAGGATTGTGCGGGTCATGACGCATGTTTTCTTGCACGTTGCGACGCTTGGCCAGCAGGCGGGCCGACTCAACCTGTACCTGGAACGCTGGGAAGGTGAGTCAGGGGCATTTTTCGATACTTGCTACGGCTTGCTCCCGTTAACCGAGACCGAGTCTCTGACTTATGACGGCAGTGTCACCATTGGCAAGGTGCCGGAGCTGGTGAATGCACCCGACCAGTTTGATGTCATCACCACCAGATCGGTGGTTCAAGGCATCAAAGGTGTGCCAGAGCACTGGAAGATTGTGGACACGGATGCCGACATCCTGTCCGCTGCCTCCCACGCCATTGCCGCCACGGTGTTGCTGGATGCCGGCAGCGCCAATGACTTCACACTCAAGGCGCGGTTGGTTCACCAGTTGCGTTTGACCCACCCGCGTACCCTGCGCATTCTGGTACGGGAAACCCACGGTAAATTGCGTGCCAATTTTGAGCAGGCGCTGTTGCATCTGGGGGCCAACGAGGTGATCTACCGCGAGGTGGGGTTTCCGCGCCTGCTTCAACAGTTGGTCGAAGGCTCCCGCCAGGCTTACACCAAAGATGTCCCGCCAAAATTTGAGCTGGCTTTGGGCGGGCTGATTCCGGTGTCTGTGCGGGGTTACCAGAGCCCGGCTGTTTTCGTGGATCTGGTGCGCGATATGCTGGAATCTACCCATGGCCTGGGCGTGTCGCACAGCTATGTCCAGCTCCAGCTGTTGCCACGGATGCCGCACATCGATGCCATTGGGGCCAGCCGCATCACACGCGATGGGGACTTGCTCACTGCCGACGAAAACGCATTGCATTTGTTTCTGTTTGCCTGCCCCGAACCTGATCTGGAGTTGGCCTTGGCACGGGTGTTTGCCTGTCCGTTGTCACAACTGTTCATTTCACAGGTGGTCAGCTTCACCGATGTCAGCATCAAGGGCATTCTCAAAACCCTGGAGACCAAAATCCGACATGGTTTGCCCGACTACACCGCCGCTCTTTCGATGATGGCCGGGCCGGATGCCGAAGTGGCAAACGAGGCAGCGCCATCGGAGACGGTCGATGATGCGGCCAGTGGGGTGGATGTGCTGGTGGAGCCCCTGTTGCCGCACAAGCCTGTTCACCAGATCACGGTGCATGCCCGTCCGATTTCCCAGCGCGGGGCTGACCGTCCCCTTTATCAGCCGACTGTCTGGGAGGGCGAATGAATACCGGCTGGTTGATTTTTTTCATGCTGATGGGAGGGGTGATCGCACTGGTGGCCATTCAGGGCTGGTTCAACTTGCTTGAGCATCTGCCGCGCAGAAAAAGGCCGCTCAAGTGCCTGACTCCTTACGTGCCTGTGGCCAAGCGTTCGGCTACCGATGATTTCCAATCCACCCGCAGCTGAGACTGGAGCCAACGATGCCACGCATTGCCTTCATTTCACCCCTTGGGGGAACCGGTCGCACGGCGACAGCGGCCCACATGCTTTCCGAGTTTGCAGCACGGGGGCTGCCCGTTCTGGGCATAGATCTGTGCCCTCAGAACCAGCTTGGCCGGTATCTGGGGCTGATGGAGCCGGCCAGCCAAGGTTGGGCAACATCCGCCGTGGCGGGGCAATGGTGGGCCACACATGCGCTGGAAAACTCGGCGCAGGCTGCATTCCTGCCTTTCGGGCAACCCCAGCCGGTTGAATTGTTGCAGCTGGCGCAGCGGTGGGCACAGGAGCCGGGTTGGCTGGACTGGCAACTCGGCCAGATGGAGGTGTCTGACGACACGGTGGTGTTTCTGGATACGCCTGTCTGGCCCGCACCGTTGGCCCAGCAGGCGGTGCTGTGTGCCGATGTGCTGCTGGTGATGCTGGATGCCTCGCTGCGCTCATGCCAGGCCCACGGGCTGATCAAAGGCATGTTGTCGTGCGTGCCCGCTTCGGTCATGAGTGTGGGTGTGGTGCTGACGGGGTTCGATGCCCGTCGCCCTTCACACCGCGAGGCACTGCACACCTTGCGCAAGCAATGGGGGCAGTTGCTGTTGCCATACATCATCCATGTGGACGAAAGCCTTGCCCAGGCCCATGCCCATGCCCTGTGTGTGACGCAGCATGCCCCCCAGGCCCAGTCGGCTGCCGATATGCAGGGTGTGGCCACCTGGCTGGAGTTGCAATGCCAGATGGCACAACTGGCACAGATGGCCCCATGAGCCTGCATCTGGCCTTGGTGTGGCTGGCACGGCAGTTGGCCGTGACGGAGCCCGACTCGCTGAAAAACTGGCTGATCAGGTTGATCTGGTTGCCATCGCCCCAGCAGAGGGCCGTGTCAGTTGACCCGGATCTGGTTCCGCATCCCACAGCCTGGCTGAGAGACACCCTGGGTGTGGAGCCAGCCGCCACCTGGCGGCAATGGTTGTGGCGCACGCTGGTGCTGCCGCCCCAACCCGGCGTGGTGGAGCAACACGGCTGGCGTGCCGTGTCTGGCCTGGTTGGGCAACTGATGCTGACCATTGCTGTGACCTTCTGGCGGGCAGTGGTGCAGTTTTTGAAGTTCTGTGCCTCGCCTGTGTGGTTCGCTATGCGGCAACTGGACGCAGTTGCCAGACACATTGACACCAAAAAAGCCGATCAGGCGGCGGGAGTCATCCTGAACCCGCTGATGGCCATGCCGGGGTTGCGCTGGGTAGTGTTGCTGGTGGGGGCGGTGGCGGCGGTGGTGGTGATGACCACCCCCCTCAATCCCTGGGGGCAACTGCTGTTTCTGCTGTTGTGGTGGATGCTCTCCATGGTGCTGAGGCGTTTGCCGGGGCGTTTTCCGGGTCTGGCCCTGGCCACGATCAGCCTGTTGGCCACAGGGCGTTACGCCTGGTGGCGGCTCCACAATACGCTTGAATTCGACTCTCTGGTGGAGGCCTTTTTTGGCTATGGTCTGCTGGCCGCCGAGGCCTACACCTGGCTGGTGGTGGTGCTGGGGTTCATACAGTCGGCCTGGCCGCTGAAGCGTCGCCCAGCTGAGTTGAGTGAAGACACGTCCGACTGGCCCACGGTCGATGTGTTCATTCCCACTTACAACGAGCCCGTCAGTGTCTTGCGCCCGACGGTGCTGGGTGCAATGGCGCTGGACTGGCCCAAAGACAAATTGCGGGTGTACATCCTGGATGATGGTCGCCGCCCCATGATGCGCGAATTTGCTGAATCGGTGGGGGTTTCCTACCGCATCCGGCCACACAACCACCATGCCAAGGCAGGCAACCTGAACTACGCCCTCCAGTACACCGATGGCGAACTGGTGGCCATTTTCGACTGTGACCACATTCCCACCCGCTCATTCCTGAAGACCACAGCGGGCTGGTTTGCACGAGATGCCAAGCTGGCGATGCTGCAAACACCTCACCATTTTTTCTCGCCCGACCCATTTGAGCGCAATCTCGGTACCTTCCGCACCGTGCCCAACGAGGGGGCACTGTTTTACGGTTTGCTGCAAGATGGCAGCGATTTCTGGAATGCCACGTTCTTTTGTGGCTCCTGTGCCGTGTTGCGCCGCAAGCCCCTGATGGAAGTGGGCGGCATTGCTGTCGAAACCGTGACCGAAGACGCACACACAGCCCTCAAGATGCAGCGCCGGGGCTACAACACCGCCTACATCAATGAAATTCAGGCGGCCGGGCTGGCTACCGAGAGTCTGTCGGCCCATGTGGGCCAGCGCATTCGCTGGGCGCGGGGCATGGCCCAGATTTTCAGAACCGACAACCCGTTTCTGGGCAAGGGTCTGAGCGTGTGGCAGCGGGTGTGCTATGCCAACGCCATGCTGCATTTCTTCTTTGGCCTGCCACGGCTGGTCTTTTTGACCGCGCCGATGGCCTATCTGTTTTTCGGATTTCACATCATCAGCGCCAGCGCCGCTGTGCTGGCGCTGTACGTCATTCCCTACATCTTGCAGGCCAACGTGGCCAATGCCCACATACAGGGCAAATACCGCCACAGTTTCTGGGCCGAGGTGTATGAAACCGTGTTGGCCTGGTATGTGGCCTTGCCCACCACGGTGGCCCTCATCAACCCCAAGTTGGGCACGTTCAACGTCACGGCCAAAGGGGGGTTGGTGGCCAACCCGTATTTCGACTGGCTGATTTCGCGCCCCAACGGGTTTCTGGCCGCGCTCAATCTGGTGGGGCTGGTCATTGGTGTGTTCCGGCTGTTTTTCTGGAACAGCCATGAGCCCGCCACGGTGGCGATCAATTTGTTTTGGACGGTGTACAACCTGCTCATTCTGGGTGCGGCACTGGGTGTGGCAGCCGAGTCACGCCAGGTGCGGCGCACGCACCGGGTGGTGACCAGCCTGCCCGCCACGCTTTACCTGGGCAATGGCCAGGTTCTGAAGGCAGAATGCATCGACTTTTCAATGACGGGCGTGGGTCTGCAGCTGGCCAGCGATGTCCAGTTGGCCGTCGGGGACAGGGTGCAGGTCGGCCTGATGATGGCCGACATGGAACACACGTTTCCCGCCCGTGTGATGCTGGGCAAAACCGGGGGCGTGGCCGGTCTGGAACTGGATGAGATGGACAGGGATCAGCAAATTGCGTTTGTTCAATGCACGTTTGCCCGCCCCAATGCCTGGCGCGACTGGGGAGACCGGCACGAGCAGGACAGGCCGTTGCAAGGTCTCAAAGAAATTGCAGAACTCGGCATCAGCACTTACCAGCGCCTGTGGGTGGCGGCATGGCAAGCCATACAAACCCATCTTCTTCGGCGGCAACACGCACCATGAGTTACTGGAGTCTTTATTTTCTGGCCAAAGTCGGCCTGCATTACAGCGAAAAGATCGCGCTTCAATGGGGGTGGAACCTGCTGTTGGCTGCCTGGTTGGTTTGGCCATTGCAATCTGTGGCCTGGCGGCGTGCCCGGCTGGCCGTGGCCTTGCCAGCGGCTGTGGTGCTTTACTACCGCGAATCGTTTTTGCCCACGCCCGAGCGTGTTCTGTCGCAACTCGGTGCGCTCAAGGGCTTCAGTGCCGAGTACATGCTGGAGCTGCTGCAACGGGTGGTCAAACCAATGGATGTGGTCGCCTTGGTGGCGGTGTTGCTGCTCTATTCGGCCCTGTCCAAGCGCATCCGTTTTTCAACCATCGCCATTCTGGCTATTGCCAGTGTGCCTGCGGTGGCGTTGTGGCAATCTGACGGCGGGAGGGTGGCCGGTGTGGCGGTGGCTCCGGCTGCCAGTGCAGGTGCTGCTGGGGCTGCTGTGCCACTGCAAGTGGCCACGGATCCGGACAGCCAGCTCAAGGCGTTTTACGCCACTGAAAGCCAGCGCAAGCTGGTGATGTCAGCAGGCGGTCAAACACCACCGTTTGACCTGCTT
>ERZ724525.808-NODE-808-length-18062-cov-6.824846_pt1 | contig 18062 bp, 16 predicted proteins | sample MGYA00376058_ERZ724525 | MGnify/ENA primary metagenome ERZ724525 (study PRJEB28724, sample SAMN07190888) | wastewater metagenome | isolation source: influent of sewage treatment plant in Hong Hong | place: USA: Christiansburg, Virginia | collected 2016-03-01 ... | reverse complement strand
TGGCAAGAGCCCTCGCAGACCATCGAGTGTTTGCCTTGGCCCTCGACTCTGAAATGTTCTTCCCTACTTTTTTCGGAGATGCCGCCTTTGACCGACGGCATTTGGCAGCCGTCTCAAAGATGCTCGGCGACCTGCCAGGAGGCGCAAAGCTGCAGTTTTTCATCTCGCGCAAAGGCTCGCTCGGCGGAAAGATCGTGCTCGAAGCACTCGCAGATGGTCAGCTGGAAAGGGTGCTGTGCAACGCCGCGGCGTTTGCTGAACTCTGAGCTACGTCACACCAATAAATCGCCAAGATCAGCGATGTCGCGGCGAACGATTTGGCTTGGCATATTCGTTTTGCCCACCAAGAATCTTGCGTACTACGCTGCCCAAGGTGCCGCGGATGCCAATTGCTCTTTATTTCGAGTCAATGGCTGAATCGTGATCTCGCGATTTCCGTGCGACGAATGCGAGTTCCATTCTTAATTGAGAACCCAATCCACTGAACACAGATAGGACGTCGAAAGTAGATGGACGTGGTGCCACTCACTTTGGAAGGCAGGTAACGACCCACATCGCCATAGCCCTGGGAGTGCAGGCTATTGAACACCACCACCGAAGGGTCAGGTTCTTTTCGACAGTGGAATTGGTGAATGCGCTGGAAGAGGAGAAGGCTCAGGGCAAGCCAGGGCAGATCGCACACCGACTAGCCTACGCTGACCTGGTGATCCTGGATGAACTGGGCTACCTACCGTTCAGCACTTCAGGAGGGGCACTGCTGTTCCACCTGCTGTCCAAGCTGTATGAGCGCACCAGCGTTGTGATCACCACCAACCTGAGCTTCAGCGAGTGGGCTAATGTGTTCGGCGACGCCAAGATGACTACGGCATTGCTGGACCGGCTCACGCATCACTGCCATATTCTGGAGACGGGCAACGACAGCTTCCGGTTCAAGAACAGCTCTGCACAGCAACCACCACAGACCACCAAGAAGGAGAAGACGCCCAAGAACTTATCCACAACGTGAGTATGAAGTTCACGCAAAAGGGTGGGTCAGATCGAGATGAAAATGGTGGGTTACGGTTGCATGGAAATCAACAGGATTGATATCCAAGCTCAAAACCACCTCATCAAATTAATCGATAAAACAGGATAGTTATCAAAATAAATTTGTTTAACAAATTTATTCTTCCGAGACAAACTCCAACTCAAGACTCTTAATACATGGAGATATCAGTTGGAGCAGACAAATTTCAGTGCACCTAAGCACTTCTTTCGCCCCTCTCGCTCTCATGCCGTTGTTGTTGGTGGTGGCACCATGGGCGCAGACGTTGCCGTCGTACTGTGCCGAGGTGGATGCAAGACAACCGTTATTGAGTCCAATCCTGAGCGGGGAGCCAAAGTTCCCGAACTGGTTCTAAACGGCCTGACTCAGCTAGGGGCCACTCAACACCAAGACAAGTTATCCGTTGCGGCCTCTTTGAACGATATCGACTGGAATTCAGTGGACCTCGTTATTGAGTGCATTCCTGAGCGACTGGATATCAAGCAAGCCCTGTTCGCGCAGCTGGAACAGCACGCGCGCAAAGATGCTTTGTTGGCCAGCAATAGTTCCAGCTTCCCCATCACTGCGATTGCTGAAGGACTGCAAACTTCGGATCGTATGGTTGGTCTGCACTTCTTCATGCCAGCGCACCTGACACCACTCGTGGAGGTCGTCTGTGGTAAATCGACCAACACAGAATACGCGCAAAACCTGTACTCGTTCATGCGCCAGTGCGGCATGGTTCCTGTGCTGGTCAAGAAGGACTTGCCTGGTTTCTTGGCCAATCGTCTCCAGCACGCTCTGGCACGCGAAGCCTTCTCATTAATTGATGCTGGAGTGGCTTCGCCTGAAGATGTCGATGCCGCCGTACGTTTTGGTTTTGGCTTTCGTTTTTTAGCAGCTGGGCCTGTACTGCAACGGGATCACGCTGGCCTGGAGGTTCACTGTGCCGCTGGCGCAACCATGTACCCCTCACTCGCAGCAAACAAAGAGCCGAGCCAATGCCTGTCGCAAAAAGTGGCTGAAGGCAAATTCGGAATGAAGACTGGCGAGGGCTTCTTCAAGTGGACGCCTGAGACTATTACCCAAGAAAAGCAACGCTATCAAAAGACTTTGCTTGCTGGCCTTGAAATTCTTAAAAGCGAACTGCCTCCAGTCGGTGACGCTGTTGAGCAATAAGGGGGCACAGGCTATGAATACACCTCTCATCATCACTGTCGCACCCAATGGGGCGTACAAGACTAAGGATCAGCATTCAAACGTTCCTCTGACGGCCGTCGACTTGGCTCAAACCGCCAAGCAATGCTTGGATGCTGGCGCTGCCATGATTCATATGCATGTGCGCAAGCCTGACGGCAAGCATTTGCTAGATGCCCATGCCTACCTAGAAGCAACAGCCGCTGTCCGCAAGGCTGTGGGACAAGAATTGGTTGTCCAAATAACAACTGAGGCTGCACAGGTCTATCAGCCTTATGAGCAGATGCAGGTAGCCCGAGATGTGGCGCCTGAGGCGATCTCCGTGGGCCTGCGTGAAATCCTCAAACCTGAAGTTCCGGAATCTGACATCCAGGCATTTTTCGCATGGCTGAAAAACACCAATGTCATGACACAGATCATTCTGTATGACGTGGCCGACGTACAAGCTTGGCAACGTCTGCGCGCAAGCGGTGTCATTCCCGAGAACAAATGGTTTTTGCTCTTTGTACTGGGCCGCTATTCCGCTGGCCAAACCTCGTCTCCAACAGACTTACTGCCTTTTCTTGAAGCCGACGACGGCGCCTATCCCTGGGCGATGTGTGCGTTCGGGCCTCAGGAAAATGCATGCGCCATTGCCGCTGCCAGCCTTGGTGGACATGCGCGGGTGGGCTTCGAAAACAACCTGTTCCTCATGGACGGCGCTCAAGCCGCGAATAACGCGGCCTTGGTGGAACAGGTGACTCAAGGCGCTGCTGCATTGGGCCGCCCATTGGCGACTGCCCAGGACATCCGCAGCATTTTCCTGAATTGAGTTTCAGCTCAAGCGAGCAGCATTTCCTGTGCCTTCAAGTAGTGATCTCTTGGAGGCACGAGATGCGCAATAGTCAGCTTGATCAGGCGTTCTCGATCCCCTTCGGCCAAAACTGCTAGCAGCTCATGGTGCTCCTTCTGGGATTGCAATTGGCGTTCTCTAGACATCAAGGCACCAAAGCGAATTGCATGCGTTCTGCGTGCAAAGTCCTCAATGGATTGAGAAAGAAAGACATTGCCGCATTGAGCAAACAGAAGCCGATGAAATTCTTGATTGGTCCGAAAAATGTTGCGCGGATCCTGTTTCAGGATGGCCGCATCGTGCCCGGCCTGAATTCTGTGCAACTCTTGCAATGCGCCATTGCTCAAGGGCAATGGGATCTTCCGCATCGATTCAGCTTCGAGCAGCTCACGCATTTCATAGAGGTGAACGACTTCAGCCTTGCTGAACGTCTTCACCAAAGCGCCGATGTTGCGCTTGCGCTCAACCAGCCCAACACTCTCCAGCTGATTCAAAGCCTCACGCACAACGTGACGCTTAGCCTCAAACCGCTCCATCAATTCATCTTCAACAAGACGCACTTTGGGCGGCAAAAGGCCCAAAACAATATCTTCTTCCAATGTCGCAGCAATGGCAGATGCACCGTCCCCGGAGGGGCGGCGCTCATTGGCATGAACGCCCGTCGACATATGGACTTAACTCCTTGGAATGGAACCCTTGCGTTCCGTGGCAGTCAGAAAATCAAAGTCGGCACCACGGTCAGCCTGCAGCACCGTTTTCTTAAACAGGTGCGCATAGCCTCGATCAGCTGTAGGCACTTGAACTGGCTTGGCATTCTGACGCAAGGCGAGCTCCTCATCGCTGACCAGCCACTCGATACTTCGATCTCGCACAGAAAGTCGGATTCTGTCGCCTGTCTGAACCCATGCCAGCGGCCCACCAATGGCGGCCTCTGGCGTCACGTGCAAAACAATGGTGCCAAACGCTGTACCACTCATGCGACCGTCGGACACGCGAACCATGTCCTTCACGCCCTGGGCTGCAAGCTTCTTGGGAATTGGCAGATAGCCCGCCTCAGGCATGGCCGCACCTTTAGGCCCGATGTTTTTAAGGACCAGTACGTCATTGGCATTGACATCCAGGTCAGGCAAATCAATACGTGCCGCCAAGTCTTCAACGTTCTCAAAAACGACAGCCCGGCCCTCATGCTCCATGAGCTCTGGGTTCGCAGCAGATTGCTTAATGATGGCACCGCCCGGAGCGAGGTTGCCATGCAGAACGGCAATTCCACCCTGTGGGAACAGAGGAGCATCCAAGGTCTTCACGACATGTTGCTTGAAACCTGGGCCGGCAGCTTCCAGCTCCTCACCCAGAGTTCGGCCAGTCACTGTCAATGCATCCAGATGCAGCAAAGGTTTGAGCTCTCGCAGCAGCGTATGCATGCCTCCTGCAGCATGGAAGTCCTCCATGTAGTGATCACCAGAGGGCTTGAGATCAAGCAGCACGGGAGTATTGCGACTCATCACATCCAGCGCCTTCAAATCCAGTTCGTAGCCCACGCGTCCAGCGATAGCGGCCAGGTGAACAATGGCATTGGTCGATCCACCCATTGCCAGCAGAACACGCATGGCGTTCTCAAACGCAGCAGGGGTCAGGATTTTGTCGATCGTCAGGCCTGTTCGGGCCATCTGCACCGCAACTTCCCCGGAGCGCTCTGCAATACGAATGCGGTCGGCAGTCACAGCTGGTGGAGTCGCACTGCCAGGAATGCCAATGCCCAGAGCTTCAGCAATACAAGCCATCGTGCTGGCTGTACCAGCTACCGAGCATGTTCCAACGCTTGCCACCAGTTGGTTATTGACGTCGGAAATTTCTTCACTATCAATCTCCTCGGCCCGAAACTTACCCCAGTAGCGACGGCAGTCGGTGCAGGCTCCCACCCGTTCACTGCGGTGAGACCCCGTCAACATGGAACCAGTGACCAGCTGCACAGCAGGCATACCTACCGATGCAGCCCCCATCAGCTGCGCAGGCACTGTCTTATCGCAGCCACCAATCAGCACCACAGCATCCATCGGCTGAGCACGCAGCATTTCCTCGGTGTCCATAGACATAAGGTTGCGCAAGTACATGCTCGTCGGCTGAGAAAAGCTCTCGTGCAGCGAGATGGTCGGAAAGTCCATTGGCAGGCCTCCTGCCATCAAGATGCCGCGCTTCACGGCCTCCATCAACTGCGGCATGTTGCCATGACAGGGGTTGTAGGAACTACCCGTATTCGTGATACCGATGACCGGCCTCTCAAGAGCCTTGTCGGTGTAGCCAGCGCCCTTGATAAAGGCTTTGCGCAAGAACAGAGAGAAACCGCGATCTCCATAGTTGGTGAGCCCTTTGGAGATGCCACTAGAAGCAGCTTCGGGGTGAATCGTTGGTTGTTGGCTTGGCTTGTTCGTCATGGGAGGGTTAACCACGGTTTGTGCATTGATTATTAATAATATTATTGATTTAAGAAAAAATCGAGCGTTCAGATAAGAAAACGCGTACTTGAAAACCCTAAAGGAGACATCATGAAACCTACAAATCACCAAATTCACAGCACACGCCGCCTAACTCTGTCGGCCATGTCAGTCACAGTTCTGCTCGCAATTGGCTCTATAGGCACTGCTCAGGCACAAGCTGACTACCCCAACAAGCCAGTGCGACTTGTTGTTCCATACGCACCCGGCGGCGCGACGGATGTAATCGGCCGCGTGCTGGCCAAACAGCTGTCTGACACTCTGGGCCAGCAGTTCGTAGTCGACAACCGTGCTGGTGCAGGCGGCAGCCTCGGTGCAGGACAGGTTGCCAAGTCCTCTGCAGATGGCTACACCCTGCTAATGGGCGCGTTCACAAGCCACACCATTAATGCAGCCCTGACGCCTGCAGTGACCCCCTTCGATATTCACAAGAGCTTTGCTCACATCTCAGTGGTGGGAAGCGTTCCGCTGGTCTTTGTCGTCAATCCAAACGTTCAGGCCAAATCCGTTAAAGAACTGATTGCGCTGGCAAAGACCAAACCTGACAGCATCACCTTTGCATCAGCGGGCAATGGCTCACCTCAACACCTCGCTATCGAGATGTTCAAGCGTCAGGCACAAGTGGATGTGATCCATGTTCCATACAAGGGAAGTGGCCCAGCTCTCTCGGACCTGTTGGGCGGGCAGGTCAATGCCATGATTGATACAGTGCCTGCGGCACAAAGTCAGATCAAGGCTGGCAAGCTCAGGGCCCTGGCCACAACAACGAAGGAGCACGTGCCTTCTGTCCCAGACATCCCAACTGTTGTGGAAGCTGGTCTGCCTGACATGCAAGTGAGCTCCATGTTTGCGCTGTCAGCCCCGGCAGGCACGCCGGACGCGATCATTCAGAAGGTCAATGAAGCCTTGAAGACCATCCTGTCAAAGCAGGACGTCAAAGACTCCATGCTGGCTCAAGGAGCCATTGCCACTTACAGCACACCTGCTGAGACATCCAAGATCATCAATGCCGAATATGCAAAGTGGGCCAAGCTGATCAAAGATAGCAACATCAAGGTAGAGTAAGCGCGGTAAGCAGAGTCACAAAAAAAGTCGTGACTCTGCTGCCTATACTTATGTTGGTGGAACCTAATCTATCAACCAAAGACCTCAGGGCCGTAATTGCCCTCAGCCAAACCAGAAGCTTTGGCCAGGCAGCGCTTCAAGTTCATCTTTCGCAATCTGCACTGTCTGCCCTGATTGCACGCGTTGAATCTCAAGTGGGAGCGCGTCTGTTTGAGCGAACTACCCGTGCAGTTGAGCTCACTGACGCCGGACAGGTTTTTATCACTCACGCGCAGGAGTTGCTGCGCGACACTCAGCGAGCATTGCGTGCGGTATCAGACTCAGTCCAGCTGAAAACAGGATCTGTCACCGTAGCCGCACTTCCGTCTCTTGCCGCATCGCTGGTTCCCAAAGTATTTGCTGAATTCTCGAGATTGCATCCAGCGGTACGCCTGTCATTGCTCGATACCTTGTCAGGGCCAGCGTTTGATCTGGTGCGAGATGGGAAAGTGGACTTTGCGCTCACAGCAGCAGACCCAAAACAAGAAGATCTGGCATATGAACAACTTACCACGGATGAGTTTTTACTGATCTGTCCTGAGGGCCATCCCCTTTGTTCAAAACCACTGCCGACCGCCCTCGAGAACACACTCGATTACCCACATGTTTCGATGCCCAGCTCAGCGAGCGTTCGTCAATACATCGATGCAGACCTGCTCAGCAAAGGATTGCGATTCAACCCCGTTTTCGAAGTTGATCACATTGCAACCATCGGGGCTCTGGTGAGTGAGGGACTAGGTATCAGCGCATTGCCGGAAACAGCGATATCTTTGCTAAAGGCAGAACAGCTCGCACACATCCCCTTATCAGCTCCCGGTATTCAACGCCCTCTGGGTATCGTGACCCGTAGACATGCATCTCCGAGCCTTGCTGCACAGGAATTGAGCCAAATGCTTAAGACTAGTCTGTCAATGCTCTTGAAGCGTTGAAACCCTGCAGCATTAACTTGCTAAGTCTGAAGTAGGTCCATCCATCATTACCTACGTGCTTCACGTCTTACCACACCATCCTGAGTGCGACGGGTGGCATCCGGCCATCAGCGAGCGTCCTGCCTGCATAGAGGATCTGGCAGTACCGGGCCACTGGGAGGGCGATCTGTTGTTCGGTGATGCCACAGCCAGATTGCAACGCTGGTGGAGCGGCACACGCGCTACGTGATGTTAGTCAAGCTGGTGGACAAAGACTCATACACCGTAGCTGCGACGCTGACCAGACATACACGGGCCTTGCCGCAAGAGCTTTATCGTTCCTTGACCTGGGACCGGGGATCAGAAATGGCGGGGCACAAGCGATTCACCGTGGCCACCGACATCCAAGTCTACTTCTGCGATCCACAAAACCCATGGCAGCGAGGAACGAACGAAAACACCAACGGGCTACTCAGCCAGTACCTGCCCAAGGGCATCGACATCTCGGGTTGGCGTTGTTGCATAAATCAGTCTCCGCGAGCCGCTAGGCTCGCCGCATGAGTCAGCCTCGCAGTTCCACGTCCCGCTACCGCACCACCAACTGGCCCAGCTACAACGCCGCTTTGAGGTCACGAGGCTCATTGACTGTCTGGCTCGACAAGAACATGCAGTGGTTTGCCGCGGCTAGCGGCAAACGCGGGCGCAGCCCGAAATTCTCGGATGCCGCCATTCAGTTTTGCTTGACCATCAAGAATCTGTTCGGCTTGGCACTGCGCCAAGCGGTGGGCTTTGTCGAATCCCTTCTGAAGTTGTCAGGACTGCATTGGCCGGTGCCGGACTTCAGCACTCTCTGTCGTCGCCAGCGCAGCCTGCAAGTCCATGTGCCTTATCGATCAAGCCAGGCAGGGCTGCACCTGCTCGTTGATTCCACGGGCATCAAGTTCCTGGGCGAAGGCGAATGGAAGTGCAAGAAACACGGCGCTGAGCGCCGACGTCAGTGGCGCAAGCTGCATATCGGCATTGATGCACAGACGCTGCAGATACGGGCGATTTGCGTGACCAGCAATGATGTGAGCGATGCAGCGGTTGTGGCCGATATGCTGGAGCAAGTTCCTGCATGGGAGGTTTTGCACAGTTTGACTGGTGATGGCGCCTATGACACCCAAGCGGTCTAGGACCTTTGAGCGCCAAGTCAATGAGCTACACATCCGTGCCGTCATTCTGAATCGATTCACTGAACTGGGCTGCCCGCAGACAGTTGCTGTGGCATAGCTACGCCCGGGTCAGGGGACACTCGACTTCAAATTGATTTGAATACGAAGGACTTCCCACCTGTTGGCCTGTTGGATGCACAGTGCCACGATGGCAGGGTAAGCCAGCTTCTTCGTTGTTCATCAGGAGCCGCGTCATGCAAACCATCGTCCGTGTCGGTGTGGATCTCGCAAAGAATGTGCTTCAAGTTCATGCTGTCGATGCACAAGGCAGATTGGTCACCAATCGAGCCATCCAGCGCAGCAAGTTCTTGGCATGGTGTACGCAATTACCTGCAGGCTGCTTGATCGCCATGGAAGCTTGTGGTGGTGCTCATCACTGGTGCCGACAGTTGCTGCGCATGGGTTTGGATGCCCGAATGATGGCTGCTGCACTGGTCGCTCCCTATCGCATGCAGGGTAAGGGCGGTAAAAACGATGCCAATGACGCTGCCGCAATTTGCGAAGCAGCCAGTCGTCCTCAGATGCGCTTTGTTTCCGTCAAGACGCTAGACCAGCAGGGAATGCTGTGTGTACATCGACTGCGTGAAGGCTTTAAAGAAGAGCGTACTGCTTGTATTAACCGCATCCGAGGCTTGCTTGCCGAGTTCGGCATCGTATTGCCGCAAAGCTCTAGGATATTGAGGTCGCATTTGCACGACATCTTGGAAGATGCATCCAATGACATTGCAGGTACCGCACGCCTTGTACTGCAACGTGCATTCATGCACTGGCAAGAACTAGACGAGCATCTGCATTGGTGTGAGCAACGTATCGCTGCGCACTGTAAAGAAGATGCGCAGGTGCAGCGTGCTGCGGCAATCAAAGGGTTAGGGCCTTTGACTGCATCCGCTGTGGTTGCCACCGTCGGTAACTTCAAACAGTTCAAGAATGGTGCCCAGTTCGCAGCCTGGCTGGGATTGACACCCCGGCAAAACTCCAGTGGGGGCAAATCCAACCTTGGATCCATCACCAAGCGAGGCGACAGTTACCTGCGCACCTTGCTGATACAGGGAGCCAAGGCGGTTGTGTTGACTGGCAAACACAACCTTGATCCCATCTCTCAGTGGGCCATCGCCCTGAGACAGCGCAGTGGCTGGCAAAAAGCCGTGGTTGCCTTGGCCAACAAAAATGCTCGCATCCTGTGGGCACTCATGGCACATGAGCGCTCCTACGAAGCTGCGCACATCAGCTCTCGCCCCATGCAGCCAGCTTCGGTGATGGCTTAAAGCAATGAATCCAACATGCCAGACGTGAAATCAAAGATGCAATGAACAGGTCAGACCGGCAGCAGGCAAGCTCGATTGTTGCATTGTGAGTCGCATGACATCACGCGATTTGAATGGAGCCCTGCTGAGCGGTTCGTTTCTGGGGTCGCACGCATGTGCTCAAACCCGTCTGTAGATGTGCAGTCTGTTCCTTGGTTCAAGCACCTTGATCGTCTTGCAGGAAAGGTATTCAAAAAATACCCATCAGTGCTTGCATTTATGGGAAGTCCCTGTAGTGCAACAACGCCGCTCCGCAGCGATTGTGCTGTACGTGGCAGTGAATAGTCGTTGTTGCATCCCAAAGTGCGTGTATGTTCTTCGTACTTGTTACGTATCGAAAAAGAAAAATGGTTCAGCGAACCTCGCTAAACCATTAATTTCATTAATCATATCTAAAGAGTGATACATGAATCGAACATGTAGCACCGTCGTTTCAATGCAGGTTTCACAAGACTTTCTCAACCCATCCTCTTCCAGAGCACCCACTAAAATTTCAAAGTAATTATCGAAATCAAGTAGTTAGGCACTTATCAAAAGTGAACAAATTTCTTGTATCTTCCTGTCGATCGCATAGTTCTAGCGCTATCAAAAATGACAAAAGCGCGACCTTGAAGCCGTTTTTTGAAACTCAGGAATTCATTCTTTTTTGGAGCGCGCTCAGCCTAAGTAAACTGTTCTGACAATAATTGCCTTTGTAACCTCTATTCCGCGCGAATTCTTTGACGCTTAACCACCTCACCGAATCGCTGATGATCCTGTCTGACTTGAGTTCGAAGTTGCTCCGGCGATAGAACTTGCACCTCTGCACCCAATGCATGGATCTGCGAAGCCACCGCCGGCATCTGCACAATACGGTTGATCTCCAGATTCAGGCGTTGCACCACATTGGGTGGTGTACCGGAGGGCAGATAAAAAGCATGACTTGTGCCCGCATCAAACCCCTTGAGACCTAACTCGTCCAGCGTTGGAGTCTGTGCAAACAAACTGGACCGCTTGAGACTCCCTACCGCAATCAGCTTGAGTTTTTTGCTTTGGATGTGACTAATCGCGATGCCGGGATCAAAAAACAGATCAATCTGACCTGCTAAAACATCCTGCAGCACATTAGCTGCCCCTCTGTAAGGAACATGCAGCAAATTAATGCGGGCCTGCTCTTTGAGCATTTCTCCCGCAATATGTGGAGCGGTTCCATTGCCTGGTGAGCCATAGGTCAATTTACCGGGCTGAGCCTGCGCATACGCGACCAGCTCCTGGAAAGTATTGAAAGGAGCTCCTTCACGCGCAACAAGGAATAGCTCAATTCGTGCTGCAGAAGCCACGGGGATCAGGTCCTTTTCAGGGTCGTAGGGCAGTTTTTTGTAAACGTGCGGATTGATCGAGATCGCACTTCCAGAAGAAACCAATAGCGTGTACCCGTCAGGGGCTGCCTTTGCCGCAACGTCGGCACCTAAACTACCTCCTGCCCCAGACTTGTTGTCAATCACGAGGGGCTGGCCCAGTGCTTGAGACAGAGGCACTGTAATGGCCCTTGCCACTACGTCGGGCGAGCTGCCCGGCGGAAAGTTGACGACCACTCGCACAGGCCTTGCGGGCCATGTGCTAGGCGTCGCGGCCATGACAGGCAAAGTACCGCACCATGGCAAGGTCATCGCCGCTATACCACCCAGGACACGTCTTCGTGTTGTTTTGATGATGGGCTGCATGATTTGTCTCCTCGTGTTGTCGTTATAAAAAACTCGAAAATCAGCCGGCGTTCTCCAACACCACCAATCCATAGGCCGTGTTAGAAACAGGAACGTGATAGAAGCGATGATGGGTACGAACCTCTGCGTCAAGGCAGCCGCGCATGACCAGCCACATGATGGCTTCGACACCTTCGGACCCGGTTTCGCGCAGCATCTCGGCCACATCGATCGCGGCGGCCTGTTCTGGTGCATTGATAAAGAGGTCGAGCCATTGCTGGTCATATGCCTCATTGATCAAGCCCGCCCGCTCCCCTTGCAATTGGTGCGATAAACCGCCAGTCCCAATCACCGCGACTTTGAGAGGACTGTCGTGGCTTTCAATAGCTGCACGCAACGCCTTCCCCAGCGCATAGCAACGTGAGGCGGTGGGAAGAGGATGCTGGATCACATTGACGCAAAGTGGAATTACCTTGCAAGGCCACTCGGTGGGTTGGTCGTAAAGAATAGACAACGGAACCGTTAGTCCATGGTCCACGGTCATCTCACTGACCAACGTGATATCAAAATTCTGCGCCACCAATGAATCCGCTATATGCCATGCGAGATCTGGCGCACCCTCTACGCTAGGAACGGGCCTGGGACCATATCCTTCGTCATGCGGAAGAAAATTTTCACCAACGCCCAAGGCAAAAGTCGGCGTGAGTCTTAGATCAAAGCAAGATGCATGGTCGTTGTAGATGATGATGCAAACATCCGGCTGTGCTTCTTTCATCCACTCACGGGCTGCTTGCGTTCCTTCGAACACTGGTTGCCAATATGGTTCGCCACACTTGCCATGGTCAATTGCAGCACCAATGGCTGGCACATGCGAAGTGCCAACGCCTCCGAGAATTTCAGCCATGGGCCACCTCCTGACGACTGCGCAAACCTTGGATAGAGCGGCCGCCAGAGAGCATCATTTGACGAAATTCATCGACCGTCATACCCGTGCCCGACATGGCCGCTCCTGCGTGCTGCATGGTCAATCCGTCGAAGATGGCCAGCTTGAACAGGTAGTAAATATTGCCGCCCAGACGCAGCATGCCCAGCCAATCACGTGCTCGCACGGCGACCATCTGCTCTGTCGATAGCGAGTGACGCATCAGGTATTGCTCCGGGTCGCTCCGAAATTGGTCGCGATTGCCACCAACATCCAGCGATTTGCAGAACATATTCAGTTGATAGCCCCGACGGTGATGCTTGCCATCAAATATGTAGGTGCCCGGGATGTCCGAAAGGGCTGCGCGCGTGTTCATTGCGTTGGTCCTTCAACATTGCTTGCTTGGGAGGCAGACTCGAACGGCAGGCCGGCATACTGCTCAGCGAGCGCAAGTTGGGCAGAGTGATTGCCGCGCAGATACTCCAGCTCATACTCTTGGGCTCGTTGATCAAAGGCGGTGCTGTCCGGGAACCTGTGCAACAAGTTGGTGAGGTACCAAGACGTGCGAACCGATGCCCAAACGCGGCGCAGCGCCATGTCGCTATAGCCATCAATCAAACCTGATGAGCCTGTGCCATAAAAATCGGTCAGCGCCCGTGAGAGATAGAACACATCCGACACGGCAAGATTCAGTCCCTTGGCACCGGTGGGCGGAACGATGTGCGCCGCATCACCGGCCAGAAACAGCTGACCGTGCCGCATCGGCTCGGCGACATAACTGCGCAAAGGCGCAATCGATTTTTCAATCGATGGGCCGGTGACGATACGGTCTGCAAGTTCACGCGGATAACGTGCCTTGAGCTCTTCCCAAAAACGCTCGTCTGACCAGTCCTCAATGCGTGTGTCCAGCGGAACCTGGATGTAGTAGCGGCTTAAGGTCGGACTGCGCATTGAGGCCAACGCAAAACCGCGCGGATGGTTGGCGTAGACGATGTCATCCAACGGCGGTGTTTCCGAGAGAATGCCCAGCCAGCCAAAGGGATAGACCTTCTCGAATTCCCGCAGAACAGTCGCCGGAATGGCCTTGCGAGATACGCCGTGAAACCCGTCGCAGCCGGCAATGAACTGGCAGTCCAGGCGCTGAGACTGCCCAGCTTGATCAAAAGTGACGTACGGTGCCTCACTCGTCACCTCATGTAGAGCCACATTCAGCGCTTCATGGATGACACGGGCAGAACGGGCATCACAGGCTGCATGCAGATCTTCTTGAATCTGCGTTTGACCATATGCCATGAAGCGCTTGCCTACATTTTTACGCACATCAATAAAGAAACTCTGCTGGCCCGCCCAGGCCACTTTCATGCCGTCGTGAGGATGACCCTCCTTGTCCATGCGCTCACCAAGACCACAACTACGCAATAGATCCACCGTTCCTTGTTCCAGCACGCCTGCGCGTATGCGCGATTGCACCTGGGCACGGCTTCGATGCTCCAGCACCACGCTATCGACCCCTGCCTGGTGCAGCAGATGTGACAAAAGTAACCCGGCAGGCCCGCCTCCAATGATTGCAACTTGTGTTTTCACGCTAAATTTCCGAGGTAAGTGAAATGGCTATAAAGATTCTTCAATCGAGCTCATGCTAAGGATTAAGACCATTCTTTGTAAGCCAGCGAACGCTTATAGTGATCGCATTCACTTATCGGTTAAGTCATGACTTTGCAGCAGTTGAAAGCCTTTTTGGCCGTGGTTGAGTGCGGTGGTTTTCGAGCTGCATCGCGCCATCTGAATATTTCCCAGGCAGGTCTCACGACGAGTCTGAAAGCGCTGGAAGCAGCGCTTGGCGTTCACCTTTTACGAAGGTCCGTGCAGGGTGTTGTTTTGACGGCGGAAGGCGAGCGACTACTGCCCCGCGCCAAGCTAATAACCCGCGAGGCTTACAAGGCCGAAGAGGACGCTCAACGCGCGCTCAACGCAGAGGCCGGCAGCTTGGCAATCGGTTTGGGGCCAACACCTGCCGCCGTGTTGCTTCACTTGGTTGTTCCGGAATTCCATCGCCGGTTTCCCGAGGTCCAACTGCGTTTATTCAGTGGCTTTTACGAGCAACTGCTTCCGGAGCTACAACAGGCTCGCATTCAGTTGGCAATAACCGCCGTACCCGATAACGGTGTTGCAACAGGCTTCGCTGTACGCCGGCTATTTCGCAGTGCCCTGGTGGTCATCGCTCGACGGGACCATCCACTCACTCAGGCACGAACGCTGAAGGCACTGCAGGGGCAAGAATGGGTGCTCTTGGGTCCACCAGGAGGCCCAGGAGCAACCGTACTGAGATATCACGCGGAACAAGGCTTGCCTATGCCACGGGTGGCAGCAACTTGCGAGTCTTTTTTGCATCTCACACCATTGCTGCGAGGCACGGACTGGTTAGCTATGGTGCCTTCTGTCGTGATGGAAAACCATCTACTAGGTGACGACGTTGTCGCACTATGCATGGACCACGCGCCTCCCACATTCGATAACTGTCTTATCTATCGGACTGATAATTTACTCACTGGCGTAGCAGATACTTTTGCAGGAATGTGCAAATCATTTTCCCGCGTGTTGGCTCGAGGCGCCAGCGATACGGTCATTGGACAACCTAGCTATGAGAAAAAACAAATCATTGCGCAGTCTGGCTGAATAGAGCGTTGTTGCCTAAACCACTCCATGCGAGACAGTAGGCTTGCTACACAATTGAGGCTCGCGACTCTAAATCCTGCTACTGGCGTCAACAGTCACCAAGTGGCACTTAGTCTGAAGCCGTCGTTCTTCCCGCCTTCAAGACTGACCGTTCTTGGCCGACAGCACCACTTCGTACTTGCCACCGATAGCTGCCTTTGAGCAATTGACTGATGCAAGTTGAGTGACTGCTGTCGGGGCGCAAATCGAAATCACGCAGTCGGCCAGGAGCAGGCGGTCGTGGTATTTGAAAGCGGACGCTCAACGTCGAAATTTAGCGGCCGCCGAAGACCGTCCGATGCAATGATTGGTTGGGCGTCATTGCACCGACACTGAGCGTCTTTGTATGTGCGCAAACAACTCGCCGAGTGTGAGCCTATTGTCCACTGCGCTTCGAGCTGGAGGCTGTGATCTCGCTCGAACCGCATGCACCCCCTCGAAGTGAAGACGTCAACATATTTTGCCGCAGCACCTGCACTCGCCAGAACCTTCGGGATAGAAGATTGCGCTGCACTTCGGACAAGGCTCTGGCGATCCAGAAGGAACAAATGGCTCGAACCCCATGCGGAGGTGATAGATTGCAAATGCTTCTTCTAAAGTATCAGTCTTGATCTCCCATAAGAATTTTGCACCTGCCAGCCCCCCAGAAGCGCGTACATGTCGCTCGCCTGCGTCAGAGTACATCGAGGTTTGCGCAGGCCCCTCTCGATAAGCGCGATATGTAGTTTTCATAGCTTACGTAGTCGTTCCTCTAGCCGACAAAGGCAATGGAGCAGCGTCCTATTTCATGCAGTACAACTTGACGCATTCCGCAATACCGGCGGGATATTTTGGACAAGAATTTCTCCTGAAACTGGCTCGCAGCATAGATTTGGAAGCGGATGTCTGTTTAAAAAGCCAAAAACAAAACTCCGCAAAATCCGGTAAACCCTAGCTGAGCCAACTATAGCTTGCAAGCAGGCAAGCAAGCAGGCAGGCAGGCAGGCAGGAACTGGGCACTCCAAGAGCCCGTTTTGGGCTGTAATCAAACTGCATTTGAATCAATAACCGCTTTGAAGACCAATTTCCATCGCCCACTACGGGTCGAAAGCAGAAATCCCAGAAAGACTGATGACATCAAAACAGCACACTGTCCACGGAACTTTGGGCTGAGTGACTATCAAAGCTGGAATCAGTAAATCGCATCTGCCACGTGAAATAGCGCTGCATTAAGGATTTTTAGCACTGATAACTAGGCTACTCAGCCGGAGTCCTAGGCGGCTTTTTCTTGGCTACTTTTAGCCTATTTTTCAGCACAATGATCTCTGCCTCGAGATCCTCGATACGTTGCTGTGATTCTGACGCTCCAACTAATAATTTAGCCACGGACTTCCAATACTCCGCGCCCAAGTCACCATCCTCGTACGCGAGCGAATGCAATTTTTTCAATGCAATGTCGAGATCAATGGACATCATTTTTAAGTGTTCCCATTGCTAAATTTCTGTTTTTCCATGGCTGTGAATTCCATGCATTCAGCTGCTCCTGATTGCTGGACATGGGCGTCAATGAGCGCTACATGGCAGCTAGATTTATGCATCGCCGAATCGTAAACAGAATGCTCAAACCTTGCATGAAAACTATTCCTTTTCGCTCTTCTCCGTATTGCATTCCAGCTGTACCAGGAATTTAGGAAGCCAGATGCTCAGCAGATGTCTAACAAAGTAGAACGCTCACCCAAAGTTCTACTTTGTTAGACAATTCTCAATTGAATAGCTGCCCCACCTCAAGCAGTGCTTTACCTGTCGGCAGTCATTGCTGAGATGTCCCGAGCTGCACGTCAAAAACGAATTGGTACGAGCCGACGTCAAAGGCATTTAGCAAGGTCATTGCCTGCACATGCTGTGCAAAAAAACTATCTAAGCAGCAAGCCGTTTTTTGACTGGACAACTAATGCTTTATTTTTTGCCTTTAGGACAATTTATGATTGTCTGACTCATGCCATGCGCCCAAGCCTTACTTCGAAACGGCCCTGAAATGCTTTATTTCGCGGCCATCATTTGCTTAACGGCACAGCTTTTTTATTGGTTCTCATCGTTGATAGCGGCGTGTTAACGCGTATTTGCAGGCTGCAGCAACTCTCTTATTTCCGCTGCAATTCGAGTCCGGTTGAGCACTCCAGCTCCCTCGCTAGCATCGAGAAACGCTGAAGTGACACATAGCCATCTCCGCGCCGGGTGCATTCACGCAGCAGCCCTTCATAAGCAAAGCCGCAGGCTGTCAGCAGCTTGATCGACACCTGATTTTCAGGCTCAACATAAGCCACCAGACTGTGCAGATTGAGTTGCTGAAAAACGCCGGGCAAGCATTGCGGCAGGGCTGAGCGCATGACACCCCGGCCCCAGTAGCTTGGCAGCAGCCAGTAGCCAAGTTCCGCGCTATCGCCGTCTTCATCGCGGTCATAAGCACCTATGCCACCAATGGACTGACCATTCAGACAAATGGCCTGCCACCAGCCTGCGCCATCCGCATCCAGTTCGCGGTACCAGCTCAATTGCTCACGGGCAATGACTAGAGCATCGGTGTGCGTGGTTTCCAGTCCGTAATAGCGCGTGACCTGCGGATCGCCCATGGCACTAGGGATGGTGTTCAAAACACCCGTGGCGGTGGCCACTGAGTCGAGATATTCCA
>ERZ724525.804-NODE-804-length-18107-cov-10.159262_pt1 | contig 18107 bp, 19 predicted proteins | sample MGYA00376058_ERZ724525 | MGnify/ENA primary metagenome ERZ724525 (study PRJEB28724, sample SAMN07190888) | wastewater metagenome | isolation source: influent of sewage treatment plant in Hong Hong | place: USA: Christiansburg, Virginia | collected 2016-03-01 ... | reverse complement strand
CCTACGAGCGCGCCGTGTCGCTGGGCGCCTGGGGTTACGCGGGCAACGCGGGCCCGGGCGAACTGAACATCCCGGCCATCAAAGGCGTGGGTGACAGCCTGATTTACTTTGTTGACCGCTGGCGCGGCAAGGGCGGCGCGCAGCCGGGCGATATCGGCAACATCGGCTTCTTTGACGTCGATTTCGAAGCCCTGCCCGGCATCAGCGCCGAGGAAGCCCTGCAGCCCTTTGGCCACGGCCTGACCTACATCGACCACCTGACGCACAACGTGCACCGGGGCCGCATGGGCGAGTGGGCGGACTTTTACGAGCGGTTGTTCAACTTCCGTGAAATCCGCTACTTCGACATCGAAGGCCAGGTCACCGGCGTCAAAAGCAAAGCCATGACCAGCCCCTGCGGCAAGATTCGTATCCCGATTAATGAAGAAGGCAAGGAGAACCCCGGCCAAATCCAGGAATACCTGGACATGTACAAGGGCGAAGGCATTCAGCACATTGCCATGGGATCGGACGATCTGTACCAAACCACGGACCGCCTGCGCGCCAGCGGTGTGCGCTTGCTCGACACCATTGACACCTACTACGAACTGGTGGACCAACGCATCCCGGGCCACGGCGAGCCGCTCGAAGAACTGCACAAGCGCAAGATCCTGATCGACGGCAAAAAGGATGCGCTGCTCCTGCAAATCTTTAGCGAAAACCAGCTCGGACCGATCTTCTTCGAGTTCATCCAGAGGAAAGGCGACGACGGTTTCGGCAACGGCAACTTCAAGGCGTTGTTCGAATCCATCGAACTCGACCAGATTCGCCGCGGTGTGCTCAAGGCACCAGCGGGGGCGACAACCCCCTGAGTCGCCTGCGGCGCCTTCCCCCTTCTCTCGAATGGCTACGCCATTTCGGGAAGGGGGACGCTCCCAGCGCGGCGGGGCGGCCCTAGCGCGGGAGCACTGGCTTGGGCTGCGCCAGTGCCATATGCCGCAAATAGTGCTTGCACCAAGCAAAACCAGAAAGGAGACCCCATGGCCGTCGAACCCGTTGTCTATGGCGCCAGCGAGCGCCCCCCGCGCGGCGACTACGCTCGTGCTGGCGCTGACTACACCTGCCCGCAGGGCTACGCCCGCTATACCGAGCAGGACCACGACACCTATCGGCGGCTGGTTGCGCGCCAGTCGGCGCTGCTGCCGGGGCTGGCCAGCGAGGCCTTTATTGCGGCGCTGCCGTCCCTGGGTGCAGAGGACCGCATTCCGCGTTTTGAGGACATCAACGCGCGGTTGAAACCCGCCACCGGCTGGGAAATCGTCGGCGTGCCCGGGCTGATTCCCGAAGTGCCGTTCTTCACCCTGCTCGCCAACCGCAAGTTCCCGGTGACCGACTGGATTCGCACGCCCGAAGAGTTCGACTACATCGTCGAGCCCGACATCTTTCACGATCTGTTCGGCCATGTGCCACTGCTGTTCAACCCGGTGTTTGCCGACTACGTGCAGCGCTACGGCCAGGGCGGGCTCAAAGCCGATCAATTGGGCGCGTGCGAGATGCTGGCGCGGCTGTACTGGTACACCATCGAGTTCGGTTTGATCCGCGAAGCGGGCGGCCTGCGCGCCTATGGCGCTGGTATTCTGAGTTCGTCGGGCGAGCTGCCGTATTCGGTGCAAAGCAGCACACCGCAGCGCCGGCCGCTGCAGCTTGAGCGAACCATGCGCACGCGCTACAAGATCGACAGCTTCCAGGAGACGTATTTCGTCATCGACAGTTTCCAGGACCTGTTCGACATGACGGCGGCCGACTTCGCGCCGATGTACGAGCGCCTGCGCGGTCTGCCGGAATTTGCGGCGGGCGGAAGCGGCGATTGACACTGAAGGCCTGGAGTTCAGGCAACGCCGCCGCCAAAATTGCTCTAATTTTGATAGCTTCTAGCGCTTATCCATAGAGCGCTTGAGGCTTATTTTGCGGGCACAACCGGCCTGCCCATTGAGGCCAGGGGGCGGACCGCGCACAATTTCCTCCCAGGTCAATCGTCTACCTAGCATGGACGCCCTAGCCGACCTGCCCCCGCCAGCCCACCCCGCCATGCCCGCCAACGCCCTGCGCTTCACCGAAATCGTTGCGCGTGAGCGTTCGCGGCTGGGCCACTTCATTCGCGGCAAAGTGCGCGATGCGGCGGAGGCGGAAGACATCTTGCAAGACGTCTTGCTCGAGCTCTACCTCGCCACCGATGCCATTGAGCAAACCGGCGCGTGGCTGTTTCGAGTGGCCAAAAACCGTATCGTCGATCGCGCACGCAAGAAAAAAGAAGAACCGCTGCCCGCTGCCAATGATGCAGACTGCAACAGCTGGCTCGAAGAGAACTTGCCCGATCCCGCTGCAGGCCCTGATGCTGCCTATGCCCGCTCCGTGCTGCTCGGCTCCATACAGACCGCGCTGCAAACCTTGCCGCCCGAGCAGCGCGACGTGTTTGTGGCCCACGAGATTGAAGGCATTTCATTTGCCGAGCTGTCCACGCAATGGCGCATTCCGCAAAACACCTTGCTCGCGCGCAAGCGCTACGCGGTGCTCGCGCTGCGCTTGCGGCTGCAAGCCGAATACGGCGACCTCCTTGTTTAGCGCGAACAGAGCAACACGTCCCGCATCTTTTTTTGGAGAAACCCATGCGCATCTTCCCGCTCGCCCTCATCGCCATTGGTGTGTTGGGGGTGCTTAAGCACTATGGCTTCATTGATCCTGCATGGGTGCCTCTGTTCTGGCCCGTGTTTCTCATCGGCATTGGCGTGGCCCTGTTGGCGCGCGGCCCGCGCTCTCGCGCAGAGATGCGTGAACGCATGCAGGACCGCTGGGAACGCCGCATGCACCGCCGCTTTGGCCACGGCTGGGCCAACCTGAGCGAAGAAGAGCGCGAGCGCTTTCGCTCAGGCATGCGACAGGGGCACTTTCATGGTGACGGCGATGGCACTTCGTCCACACCAACGCGCGCAAGTGATGCCGCATCCCCGCCTGCGCCCGGCGAGCAACGCTGACGCTTGCCTACTTCAATCCTTTCACTCGAACCCTGTCCACCCAAAACCCGGAGCACCCCATGAGAATTTTCCCCATCGCACTCATCGTGATTGGCTCGCTCGGCCTCGCCAAGCACCTCGGCCTTATCCCTATCGGCATGTTCCACCTCATCGGCCCGCTATTGCTGATCGCACTCGGCACCGCCCTTCTCTTTCGCCACCCGCGCCGTTGCCGCAATGATTGGCGCACCCGCCGTGGCGGTGGCAGCACCAATGCGCCGCAGCCACCGTCTACCGGACTGCGTTGACACGTCCCCGCTGAGCTTTCGCAGCTCACCGTTTGCACGTCAGCAAGCAACTGACGCCATCGCAAGCACGTGCGTGGTAGTTACTCCTATTTTTATAGCTATTTACGTATGATAGATAAGCGCTAGAGGCCTATTTTTCTTAAATTTTCGCCGCAGAATCCGCTGCCCGCGCCAGCAAGGCCAGGCAGCCCTGCAGCACCTCGGGGCGGCGCGCCATCTCCACATGCGCCACTCCGGCGATCAAGCGGTTGTCGGCGCCCCGCAAGGTGGCGGTGCTGGTGGGGAAGACGATGTTGTCGCAGTTGGAATACCAGCAGGTGAACAGCGCCGCGCGGCCTGGCGGCTCGGCGCCACTGAGATTCCCCACCCAATCACCATCGAGCGCCATCTGTCGGCCATTGACGGCGCGCGAGAAGCGCCCGGCCCAGGTGCCCCTGTGCGGCGTTCCCAGGGTGATGACATGTTGCACCCGCAGCTCGCCTGCGCAGGTACGCAGCCAGGCGCGGGCAGCGAGGCCGCCCATGCTGTGGCAGATGAGCACCGGCGCCATGCCGGTGGCCGCGTGCACACGCTGCACAGCGGCCTCGATGCTGGGCGCGTAGTCGTCAATCGAACCAAACACCGGCTCCAGATTCACCGCCTCGTAGGCGTGGCCGGCAGCGCGCAGCGGCGCAAACCACAGGCGCCAAACCGCGCGATTGCACAAAAACCCGTGCACCAGCACCACGCCGCGCTGGCCGGTGGGCGCCGTGGGCAACCAGTCGGGCTCGGCGCGGCTGCGAAAGGGCTGGTCCCAACAGAACACGCGCAGCGCCACGCCCAGCTCGGCCCACCAGGCACGCCGCACCTGCGGGAAGCGGGCACGCGGCGCCGGATCTGCGGCATTCACGCGCTGCATCAGGCCGAACTGCAGCGCCATCACGGCCAGGTACAGCAGCGCGGCAAGCGCCAGACCGCCGGCGGCCCAACCGGGCGAGCGCGGCAGCGCAAAAACCAGCCAGAAGGCTGCAATCAACAGCAGGGAAATGGTCCAGGTGGCTTGAAGGCGGGCAGTCATGGCGATGGTGTAATGGGTGCAAGCCCTATTGTGCAAGCCGAAATCTCGAAATGGACGCAGCAGAAAACATCCGACAAAGCATTGCCCGCGTGACCGACCTGCGTGCCGCGCAGGCGTCCAACCCCGCGCTGGCCGCCGCCGTGCGCGACATCAAACAGTTTCAGTCGCGCCGCTTCATGGGAAGCTACACCGACCTGATGCGCGACCCTACAGTACGGCCGGCGACGCAGTTCTTCCTCGACGAGCTCTACAGCCCAGGCGACTTCAGCGACCGCGACGCGCAGTTCGGGCGCATCGCGGGCACGCTGCAAACCATTTTTCCCCGCCCGGTGGTCCACACCGCATTGACACTGGCCCTACTGCACGCCAAGACCGAGGAGCTGGACCATGCCATGGCCCAGGCCTGGCTGGCGCAGCCCGAAACCACACCCGAAGCGGGCCGCTACGCCGCAGCCTGGAAAGCAGCGGGCCAGCCCGAGGCCCGGCACCAACAATTGACCTGGGTGATGGAGCTGGGCCAGGACCTGACGCGCTTCACCCGCACCCCCGGCCTGCGCCTTCTCTTGCGCACCATGCGCCGGCCCGCCCAGGCGGCAGGCATGGGCGCATTGCAACATTTCCTGGAGATGGGTTTCGACACGTTTGGCGCGCTGGCAAAGAAACGCGGCGCAGTCGAAGGCTTTCTGGACACGGTGCGCGAGCGCGAGTCCCGATTGATGGACTTGCTGTTCAACGCCGAGCTTGTCGCCTGCGAGACGGAATTGGCCCGCACCCTAGGACAAGCCCGGTAGGCCCGTACAGAGAGGTCCAACAGAATCGAAGGTTTCGTCACTTTGCACCCGCAGCTTCGCATGGACAAGATCTGGCTCAAGAATTACCCCGCAGGCGTACCGCACGAGGTGCACCCCGAGCAATACCGCTCGGCCGCCCACATGATCGAAGACGCCATGCGCCAGCATGCCGGGCGCCCGTTCTCGGTCTGCATGGAGCAGTGGATGGGCTATGCCGAGCTTGACCGCCAGTCCGCTGCGCTGGGCGCCTGGCTGCAGGGCCAGGGGCTCGCACCCGGTGCGCGCGTGGCCATCATGCTGCCCAATATCCCGCAGTTCGCCGTGACCATGGCGGCGGTGCTGCGCGCGGGCTACATCTGCGTCAACGTCAACCCGCTCTACACCGGACGCGAGCTGGAGCACCAACTCAAAGATTCGGGCTCATCAGCCATCGTCATCCTGGAGAATTTCGCCCACACGCTGGCTGAGGTGATCGAACACACCGGCGTGCAGCGCGTGGTGATGGCGTCCATGGGCGACCTGCTGGGCTTCTGGTATGGCCGCTGGATCACCTTTGCCGTGCGCCACCTGGCCAAGATGGTGCCGGCCTATGACCTGCCGCTCTCGGCGGGGCGCACGCTGGTCACGTTCCGCCAGGCTCTGTCCGATGGCACGCGGCGCACGCTCACGGCCAGCAGCGCCACACTGGACGACACGGCGTTTCTCCAATACACCGGGGGCACCACGGGCCTGTCGAAAGGCGCGGTGCTGACCCACCGCAATATCGTCGCCGCCACGCTGCAGGCCGAAGCCTGGTTCACCCCGGCGCTGGCCAAAATGGGCGACGTCACCAAGGCCAACAGCATTGCTGCGCTGCCGCTGTACCACATCTTCGCGCTCACACTGTGCCTGCTGGCGATCCGCCAGGGCTCGCACCTGACCCTGATTCCCAACCCGCGCGACATTCCCAAGTTCGTCGAGGTGCTCAAGAAGCGCCCCTTCCACATGCTGCCGGCGGTGAACACCTTGTTCAATGCGCTGCTCCACAACCCGCAGTTCCGCACACTGGATTTCTCGCAGCTCTGCGTGTCACAGGCCGGCGGCATGGCGGCGTCCGAGGGCACGGCGCGCCAATGGCAGAAGGTGACCGGCAGCACCATGGTCGAAGGTTGGGGCATGAGCGAAACCTGCGCCATCGGCACCAACAACCCGGTGAACACCACCGAGTTTTCCGGCAATATCGGCCTGCCGCTGCCGGGCATCGACATTGCCATCAAGGACGACGAAGGCAACAGCGTGGCGCTGGGCGAGTCGGGCGAAATCTGCATCCGCGGCCCCAACGTGACGCCGGGCTACTACGAAAAGCCCGAGGAAAACGCCGCCGCGTTCACCGCCGACGGTTTCATGCGCACCGGCGACATCGGCATCATGGACGCTGGGGGCTACACCCGCATCATTGACCGCAAGAAGGACATGATTCTGGTCAGCGGCTTCAACGTCTTCCCCAACGAAATAGAGAACGTGGTGTCGCTGTGCCCCGGCGTACTCGAATGCGCGGCGGTGGGCGTGTCCGACGAACGCCAGGGCGAGTCGGTCAAGCTCTTCGTGGTGCGCAGTGACGCGAGCCTGACCGAAGACGACGTGGCACGCTATTGCCACGACAACCTGACCGGCTACAAGCGCCCCAGCCGCATCGAGTTCCGCGACGACCTGCCAAAAACCAATGTAGGAAAGATTCTGCGACGAGAGCTAAGGACAACCCCCTGAGTAACTTGCGGCGGAGGCCCTTGCGCGGCGGCCGCTGACCCGGACCGCGCCCATAAAATTGCTCTTTTTTCTATAGCTTATGACGCTTGCTGCACCTGCGCTACCGCCTGAAATCACCGTATTCGAGCGCGGCTGGCTCTCGTCCAACAACGTCTTGTTCACGGGTCCCGACGGCGCAGTGCTGGTGGACACGGGCTACTGCAGCCATGCTCAGCAGACCGTGGCCCTGGTGCGCTCGGCCTTGGGCGATGCGCCGCTGGGCGGCACACCGCTGGGTGGGACACCGCTCACCCGCATCCTCAACACGCATCTGCACAGCGACCACTGCGGCGGCAACGCCGCCCTGCAGCAGGCCTGGCCGGGCGTGCACACCGCCATTCCGCCCGGGCAGGCAGCGCATGTGCGCCATTGGGATGCCTACGCGCTCAGCTACACGCCCACCGGGCAGGAATGCCCGCCCTTTCGCTGCGATAGCGTGCTGGTGCCGGGCAGCGAAGTGACGCTGGGCGGCAAGCCCTGGCAAATACACGCCGCGCCGGGGCACGATCCACATTCCATCGTGCTGTTCGAGCCGCAGGAGCACATCCTGATTTCGGCCGATGCGCTGTGGGAAAACGGCTTTGGCGTGGTCTTCCCCGAGCTTGAAGGCATTGCGGCCTTTGACGAAGTGGGTGCCACGCTGGACGTGATCGAGCGCCTCGCCCCGAAGGTCGTCATTCCTGGTCATGGCCCGGTATTTGGCGATGCGCCGCGCGCCCTGAACGCTGCACGGCGGCGGCTCGACGGCTTTGTGCGCGCGCCGCAAAAGCACGCGCTCTACGCCGCCAAGGTGCTGCTGAAATACAAGCTGCTCGAATGGCAGCGTATTGAGCAACAGGCGCTAGAGGCCTGGGCCGAAGCGACGCCCTACTTCGGCCAGTTGCATGCGACGCATTTTGCGGACCAGAGCCAGCGCGAGTGGCTCGATTTCCTGGTGAACGAGCTGCTGCGCTCGGGCGCGGCGCAGCGCGAGGGATCGGTGCTGGTCAACGTCTGACCGCCCAGTGCCTGGCCTCAAACTCAGGCGGCCATCACCACCGGCCCGCCCTTGGCAATGGCCAATTGGTACGCCGGCCGCGCTTGCATGCGCGCGCAATAGGCCTGCAACTTGGGGCAATCCTTGGCCTTGGCGGCGCGCGAGAGCGCGGCTTCGACAGCAAAGCTCATCTGAAAATCGGCCATGCTCAGGTGCTCACCGGCAAACCAGCGGTGGCGGCCCAGGTGGTCCTCCATGAAGACCAGCGCAGCGTCCACATTCGGGTCCACCAGCTGCTCCTGCACCTTGGCGCACAGCGCGCGGGCAATGGGTTTGGCAAAGAAGGGCATGGGCTGTTTTGGAATGCTGACAAAAACCAGCTTCATGACCAGCCAGTTCATCAGCGAGCCCTCGGCGTAATGCATCCAGAAGCGGCAGCGACGGTGCTCGGGCGTGCCGGGCCGGGGCTGCAAATGCGCCAGATCGCCTGTGGCATGGGCGCCGTGCGTTTCCACCAAGTATTCGATGATGGCGCCCGACTCGGCAATCGTCTCGCCGTCTTCGGTAATCACCGGCGATTTTCCCAGCGGGTGCACCTTGCGCAGTGCCGCCGGTGCCAGGCGGGTGCGCGGGTCGCGCGCGTAGACCTTCAGGTCGTACGGTACGCCCAGTTCTTCCAGCAGCCAGAGGATGCGCTGCGAGCGCGAGGTTTCGAGGTGGTGAACGGTGAGCATGGTCGCGATCTTAGAGCCTGTTCATGGTCTTTTCATGGTGCCCGCAAAGCAGCAAAGCGCCGCAATCAAGGCGCACGCCGCCGGCCATGCTGGTGGCCTGGACAAGGCGGGCAACGCTGAGTGAGGTGTTTTGCTTCCTTGCCCGAAGGGTTGCCCCGCACAGGCGGCGTTTGCAGCGTTGCAAATCCTCGCCGGGCCACCAGCCCGCCTGCGGTTTGCGCCTTGCAACCACCCCCTGGGCGGGGCAACGGGCTCCATGAAAAGACCATGAACAGGCTCTTAGGCAGAAACCCCGTGATGCGCTGACCAGAGATGCCGTGGAATAACTATCATAAACATAGCTACCAACGCTTACTAGATAAGCGCTAGAGGCCAAAAACCTCTGAAATTCAAGGCAAGTCCTTGTTCACCTCGGGCACCGCCGCATCGCGCGGACCGATCTTGCCCAGGCGCTCGCGCAGCGACTGGGACTTGCCGGTGATCAGGGCGGCGTAGTTGGTGGTGTTGGCCAGCACCTTTTTCACGTAGTCGCGGGTTTCGGTAAAGGGCACGTTTTCGGCCCAGATGGCGGCGTCCAGCACTGGGCCGTTGCGCCAGTTGCGCGGCCGGCCTGGCCCTGCGTTGTAGGCCGCTGCGGCCAGCGGCATGGAGCCGGCAAAGTCGTCCAGCGCGAGCTTGAGGTAGGCCGTGCCGATGGTGATGTTGGTGTCGCGGTCATTGAGCTGATCCGGTGTAAAGCCGGTCAAGCCGATCTTTTTCGCCGTCCAGCGCGCCGTGGCTGGCATCACCTGCATCAGGCCTGAAGCACCCACGCCCGAGCGCGCGTCCATGATGAAGCGGCTTTCCTGCCGAATCAGGCCGTACACATAGGCCGGGTCCAGCCCCACCTGTCGGCTGTGTGCGACCACCGCGCCCTCAAACGGCATCGGGTAGCGCTGTGTGTAGTCGGCTACGGCCTGGGTGCGCTCGCTGGTGTTGATGCAGCGGTCCCACACCTCGTACTGGCAGGCGAAATCGGCGGCGGCGAGCAGCTCGCGCTCGCCCAGGCCGCCGCGCTCGTGCAGGTTGGTGGCGTAGTTCCATTCGCGCACGCCTTCGCGCCGCAGGCCAATCAAGATGGCGTAGAGCCCACGGTTGAGTCCGGGGTTGGCGCGCGCGGCCGCTTTTTCCTCGGCCGTGAGCGGCGCAGGCGCGGGCGGCACGCTGACGCGCTCGCCCAGGTCTTCCAGGGCCAACTGCTCGTAGAAACCGCTTGGACCGGCAATCGAGCGCAGCAGGGCGGTGGCCTCGGCGCGTTCGGCGTCCGTGACCCGGCCTTGCAGCAGGGCGCGCGCTTTCCAGTAGGTCCAGGCGCTGTCTTTCTGCGCCTCGGGCGACATGGCCGTGATCGCCTTTCGCACCATGTCCCACTGGCCAGCACGCAGGGCTGCGCGCACCTTCCAGGCCAGCAGTTCGTCATTCAGATCAGTGTCGCGGCTGACCTTGGCAAAGTATTCATTCGCCGTGGGCGAGAGGCGCAACGCAGCCTGCTTGCCGATCACGCCCCAGGTCCAGTTGCGCTCCTCGGCGTTGAAGTGGACGCTCCACTTCGCATCCAGCATCTGCGCCGCGTTGTCGGGGTCGCTGGTGGCCAGCTTGATCAGCGCCAGCACCATGAGTTCTTTGCGCTCGCGACCGGGCGCGGTGGAGTGCGCGCGCAGGAACTTGGTGGGCGCGTCGTTCAGCTGCGTGACCTGCGGCAACGAATCCGTCGCCACGATGGCGACCGCATCGCGCGCGGCCCGCACGCGGTTGGCTTCTATCGCCAGACGCGCCTTGCGCCACACGTCGATCGCAGGCAGCGCCTTCGCGGAAAAAAACTCTCCTGCCGCATGCGTGCAGCCGTCGTCGGCATCGCGTTGGGCAAACCAGTTCTCGCGCAGCGCCGCAGCCGCATCCTGCGGGGCGCGTCCTTCGATCTGTGCGATGGTGAGTGCATAGCAGCGCACTTCGCGATCGTCGCCCATGCGATATTGCGGGTGCATGGCGGAAAACCGCGCCCATTCGCGCCGCTGGCCCAGCAACAAAAGCCAGTCGTTGCGCAACCGGTCTTCCTGGTAGGTGCCGGCCCAGCGCTGCAAAAAGGCTTCGACTTCGCTGGCTTGTGCGTCTTCCAGGCGCGCGCGCAGCTCCCAGTAGGCGGCCCAGGGCTCCAGGGCGTGGCCGCGCGCCTGCGGCAGCAGCTGCGCCAGGCGGGTGCGATCTTTCTTGCGAAACGCCTGCTGCATGTCGATCAGCACCTGGTCTGCCGCAGTGGGCGCCGCCCCCACGGCCAGCGCCTGCGCGCTGCCCCCCATACCCATGAGGGAAAGTGAAAGGGCCAAGGGTGTCAGAATCTTCATCCAATGCATGGGGGGAATTATGTGATGGACAAAGCAGCCTTGCGCCGAGTACTGGTAGAACAGCGCCTAAATATGCCCGACCGGCTCGAACGCTCCGACCTGTTGCAGCGCGTGATGCGCATCTGGCTGGTGGACCGGCCCGACACGGTGATTGGTGCCTACTGGCCCATCAAAGGTGAGTTTGACCCTCTGCCGGCGCTGCACCGCTGGAAGGAAGACGGCGAACTGCTGGACGAACCGCAGCCGCGCCGCATCGGCCTGCCGGTGGTGAACAAGCAGCACAAGACCCTTACCTTCCACGCCTGGTACCCCGGCTGCGAAATGGAAGAAGACGCCTACGGCATCCCCAAGCCCAAGGACACGGAAGTCATCGTGCCCACGCTGCTCTTCGTGCCCTGCGTGGGCTACGCGGCTGGCGGCTACCGCCTGGGCTACGGCGGTGGTTTTTACGACCGTACGCTGGCCACGCTGCAGCCCCGGCCAGTCACCGTGGGCCTGGGCTATACGCAGGGGTTTTTGGACGACTTCGCGCCCGAGCCGCACGACCTGCCACTGGACGGCATCCTGAACGACAACGGCGTGGTCTGGCCGGTGTAATCAGTACATCCCCCTGAGGCGCTGCGCGCCTTCCCCCGTCTCCCGCCTCGCTGCGCGATGCGGGAAGGGCGGAGTGAGGGCCGCGGCTCCATGCCCGCCTGCGCGGGAATGGACGGACCGAACTCCCTTGCCTCTGGCATGGGGCGCGACAGCAGCGCCCGGAGTGCAAACGAAGTTTGCATGTCGTGGCGGCCCATGCGCGGTGTCTCCTGATACCCCGTCGCACACGCGTCCGACGAATCAAGAAATACTCCCGCAGCACGGCAGCGTAAAGAGGAAAGCATCGGCACACACTTTTTTATTACACATATTTCCAAAAAGAAATTTTTTGTGTAATATTCAAGTGCTATGCCGCTTGACACCGACTCCAAGGCCCAACCCAAGCACCTGTTGCTGGAGTTGCTGCTGGCCAGCAGCGACAACCCACTGCCGGTCAGCCATGCCGTGGCGGCAGGTGCAGTGTTCGGCATCAGCGAAAACCACGTCCGCGTCACGCTCGCGCGCCTGGCCGCGCAAGACATGGTGCTGGCCAGCGAGCGCGGCGCCTACCGCCTGGGCCCGGCAGCACAGGGGCTTGCGCGGGACGTAGGCAACTGGCGCCAGGCCGCGCAGCGGCTGCGCCGCTGGACGGGTCAGTACGTGGCCGTGCACTGCGGAGCGCTTGCGCGCAGCGACCGCGCCGCCGCCCGGCAGCGCGAGCGCGCCCTGCACCTGTTGGGTTTTGCCGAGCTGCAGCGCGACTTTTATCTGCGCCCAGACAACATTGAGACAGACATTGCCGCCATCCGCCAGCGCTTGCTCACCCTGGGGCTGGAGGCATCCGCCGTGGTGTGCAGCTGCAACTCGTTCGACGCAGCCACTGAAGCCACGATCGACGCCCTGTGGGACGGCGCAGCCCTCAACCTCGGTTACCGCACCACACAACAACGCCTGAAGGACTGGCTGGCCGGTGCAGCGCGCCTGCCCACCGCGCAGGCTGCGCGCGAAGCCTTCTTTCTGGGCGGCGCGGCTATTCGCCAACTGGTATACGACCCGCTGCTGCCCGAACCCATGGTGGACGGCGCGCTGCGCCAGGCCTTCATCGACAGCGTGCATGCCTTTGACGACGCGGGCCGCGCCATCTGGAACCGCTTCTACGACACCCTGCCCACCACCGACACCGTCAGCCGCAAAGCACGCCTGCACGTCGCCTGATTTCCCCTCCTGGAGAACTTGCCATGAAAGCCATCGACGACACCACCCTGAACACCCGTTACCTGGCCAACACCCATGCGGTCGAAAACGTGTCCTGTGAACTGGCCGACTACAACATGTACGCCCAAGACACGGCCTTGCGCGAAGCCGTGCTGCGCGAGGGCGCCGGTTGGGCCGAAGCCGAGCTGCACCAGTTCGGCCAGCTCACTGGCTCGGCCGACTATCTGGAGCAAGGCAATCTGGCCAACAAATACCCGCCTGAGCTGGAGACGCACGACCGCTTTGGCAACCGCATTGACCTGGTGAAGTTCCACCCGGCGTACCACCAGTTCATGGACACGGCCATTCAGCACGGCTTGCATTCCTCGCCCTGGACCGACCCGAAAGACGGTGCCCATGTGGCGCGCGCCGCCGGTAACTACCTGCACACGCAGGTGGAGGCGGGCCATGGCTGCCCCATCACCATGACTTTTGCCGCTATACCCGCGCTGCGCCTGCAGCCTGACCTGGCCGCGCTGTGGGAGCCCAAGATCACCGCCCGCATCTACGACCCGCGCAATGTACCGGTGGAACAAAAACAAGGCGTGACCATTGGTATGGCCATGACCGAGAAGCAAGGCGGCTCGGACGTGCAGGCCAACAGCACGCGCGCCTACCCCGTGGGCCAGGGCGGCCCGGGCCAGGCGTATGAACTGGTGGGGCACAAGTACTTTGTATCGGCCCCCATGTGCGACGCCTTCCTGGTGCTGGCGCACACCGACAAGGGCCTGTCGTGCTTTCTGCTGCCGCGCTGGCGCCCGGATGGCAGCAAGAACCCCATGCAGGTGCTGCGCCTGAAGAAAAAGATGGGCAATGCCTCCAACGCGTCGAGCGAAACCGAGTTGCGCGGCGCGCTAGCCTGGATGGTGGGCGAGGAAGGGCGTGGCGTGCGCAACATCATCGAGATGGTCGCCATGACGCGCTTTGACTGCATGGTCGGGTCGAGCGCCGGCATGCGCATGGCGCTGTCGCAGGCGCTGCACCACTGCGCGCACCGCAGCGCCTTTGGCGCCCGGCTGAACGAGCAACCGCTGATGCAAAACGTGCTGGCCGACCTGGCGCTGGAGAGCGAGGCGGCCATGACGCTCTCGATGCGCATGGCACGCGCGCTGGACCACCGCGAGGAGCGCCACGAAGACCTGCTGGTGCGCCTGGTTACCGCCGTGGGCAAGTACTGGATCTGCAAGCGCACCCCCGGCCACGCCTACGAAGCCATGGAATGCATCGGTGGCAGCGGCGTAATGGAAGACAGCATGTTCCCGCGTCTGTACCGCGAGGCGCCCGTCAATGCCATTTGGGAGGGCAGCGGCAACATCCAGTGCCTGGACGTGCTGCGCGCCATGGGCAAGACGCCCGAGGTGGTGGAGGCCTTCTTCGCCGAGCTGCGCCCCACGCAAGGTCAGAACGCGCTGCTGGATGAGCAGGTGCGCGGCGTCGCCAAGGAATTTGCCGACACTGCCGACCTGCAGTACCGCGCCCGCCATGTGGTCGAGCGCATGGCGCTGGCGCTGCAGGCGTCGCTGCTGCTGCGCAGCGCCCCGGGCTTTGTGGCCGACGCGTTCTGCGCCTCGCGCCTGGCACCGGAGGGCAGCTTCAACTATGGCGCGCTGCCGCGCGGGGTGGATGTGCAGGCCATCGTCGAGCGTGCCACACCACGGTTAAGTTAACCCACTGAGAGGCTTCGCGTCTTCCTCCAAGGGGGACGCCACCCCGTGGCCCGGCAAAGCCGGTTCCACGGGATCCCTGGCAGAGCCAAGTCTGACGTCAGGGGTCCGACATGGCTGCATGGAAAAACGCATTGCCGCACAATGACTGGCGACTTTCTGACCACCAAGGTGCCCCATGCTCAAGCTCTATATCGGCAACAAGAACTACTCGTCCTGGTCCCTGCGCCCCTGGGTGCTGCTGCGCCAATCCGGGATCCCCTTCCAGGAAGTGGTAGCCCGCTTTGACAGCTTTGACGCAGACTCGCAGTTCAAGGCCACGCTTGCCGGCGTCTCCCCCACCGGCAAGGTGCCGGTGCTGGTCGATGGCGACCTGACCGTGTGGGACACCCTGGCGATTGCCGAATACCTGGCCGAAACCTACCCCGACCGACAGCTCTGGCCGCAAGACAAAGCCGCCCGTGCCCGCGCCCGCAGCGTGGTGGCGGAAATGCACAGCGGTTTTGCCGCCCTGCGCGGCGCCTGCCCCATGAACATCGAAGCCGACCTGGCCCAGCAAGGCGCCCTGCTCTGGCGCGACCGCCCCGCCGTGCGCGCCGACGTGCAGCGCCTGATCGACATGTGGGGTGGCCTGCTGACGCAGTACGGTGGGCCTATGCTGTTTGGTCAGTTTTCTATCGCCGATGCGTTTTACGCGCCCGTCTGCATGCGCGTCTCGCGCTATGGCCTACCGGTGCCAAAACCGATTGCGCAGTACATCCAACGTGTAGAAGCTTTGTCCGCCATGCAGGAATGGATTGCTGCGGCAAAAGCGGAACAGGATTTCCGGGAGTTTGAAGAGCCGTACCGCTTGGAGCGCTGAAGAATGCATCCCGCTGGATGCATTCTTCTCCACTGGCCTCCCTCCCATGGGACACAGAAAGGCGGGAGCCATCACGGCAACGCATCGCTCACAACCGCTGTAACGTCGGGCACCAAGGCCAGCGCAGCAGCAAATTTCTCGGCACTGGCGCGCTGGCCGCGCTGGGCGATGTAGTCCTCGGCGGCCAAAGCCGCTAGCTTTTCAGCCAGTGCGGTGGCAGCCAACTGGTTGACGGAAATGCCTTCGCGCTGGGCATAAAGCTTGGCGTTGTGGTGAATGGATTGCGGCAATCGCAGGCTAAGGGTGCTCATGGTGTTTCTCCATCAAGCCGCTTCAAAAACTGACCAGGTGTCACAACCTGAACAGCAAACCTGTCAGCGGCGGCAAAGTCGCGCAGGTTATGGGTGACCAAAAAATCTACCGAGGCATTGACTGCGGCTTCCAACACCAGTTCGTCGCTCGGGTCGCGCAGTTGGGGGCGCCATAAAAAATGGACGTCCTGCGGGATGGCAACCGCGCACACCATGTCCAACACAGCATCAATCGCCGCTGCTGGCAAGGACAACAGCCCAGGACGGTGCAGCACGTCCTCGTACTCCATGGCCAATGGAACCGTCAAGTGCAACTCGAACTGCTTAGAAGTCACTCGGCTGAGCAATTGAAACGAAGCGCCGTTGCGGGAGCGAAGCGCGGCAACCAGGACGTTGGCGTCCAGGACGATCTGGGGCGGCTTTTTCATGGTATCGCCAATAATACCATTTCTAAACTCTTGCGCTTGCCTGAAGGGTCAGACTACCTTGCAAAGTAGGCTCACCCCTGCCGAAACTGCTTGCGCAAATACGGCCGGTGCCGGGCAATGTGCGCCATCTGCGCGGGAGCGATGGTGCCGCCCAGGTCCACACCGTCGCCGTTCAGGACTTCGTTGGCGTACTGCATGGCGCGCGCCACCACCTCGGTCTCGCTCACGCCCTGCTGCTCGGCCAAGTCCAGCGCCACGCGGCGCATGGCGCGCTGCGACAGCATCCACATGGCGCCGAATCGGTCCCATGCAGTGGCTGCGTCCAGCGCCTTTTCGCGGTCCGCGAGAATTTCGTTCAGTGGTTTGGCCAGCAGGGCCTGGAAATCGTCCACCTGCTCCTGCAGCGCCTCGGCGCGCTCTTGAAGGGCTTGGGCGGAAGGCCCCGCCGCGGGAGCTGCAGCGGGGATGGGCAGACTGCCATCGGGATGGGGCTGGACGATGGTGATGGCGGGGGATGTTGGCATGGGCGGACTCCTGACGTGGCGCATTGGACCGTGGCGCGCTGGGCCGTGACGGCCACGAACTCATCCAAGGCTACTACGCCGGTATCTCAATAGCGGCGATGCGCGGCTCAGGACAGGTTCAGCGGTGCCATAAACTGCCCGCATGAAAATTTACATGGTCGGTGGTGCGGTGCGCGATGCCCTGCTGGGCCTGCCGGTGCAGGACCGCGACTGGGTGGTGGTTGGCGCCACGCCCGAGCACATGCTGGCGCAGGGCTACCTGCCCGTGGGGCGCGACTTTCCGGTGTTTCTGCACCCCGAAACGCGCGAGGAATACGCGCTGGCGCGCACCGAGAGGAAGAGCGGGCGCGGCTACCGGGGGTTTGTAGTGCACGCCGCGCCCGATGTCACGCTGGAAGAAGACCTGGCGCGGCGCGATCTTACTATCAACTCAATAGCTGCTAACGCAGATGGGATAATCGCTGGAGCTCTATTTGACCCCCATTTTGGTCAGCGCGACCTGCAGGCGCGCGTGCTGCGCCACGTAAGCGAGGCGTTTCGTGAAGACCCGGTGCGCATCCTGCGCGTGGCGCGCTTTGCGGCGCGCTTTGCCGATTTTTCTGTGGCGCCCGAGACCACGCAGTTGATGCGCGAAATGGTGGCTGCGGGCGAGGCCGACCACCTGGTGCCCGAGCGCGTCTGGCAGGAGCTGGCGCGCGGGCTGATGGAGGCCGCGCCGCCCCGCATGTTCGCGGTGCTGCGCAGCTGCGGCGCCCTGTCCGTGCTGCTGCCCGAAGTCGAGCGCCTGTGGGGCGTGCCCCAGCGCGCCGAGTACCACCCCGAGGTCGACACCGGCGTGCACCTGATGATGGTGCTGGCCATGGCGGCGCGGCTGAACGCCCCGCTGGGCGTGCGCTTTGCCTGCCTGACGCACGATCTGGGCAAAGGCACCACGCCCGCCGACATGCTGCCGCGCCACATTGGCCACGAGCAGCGCAGCGCCCAACTGCTGCGCGGCGTGTGCGAGCGCCTGCGCGTGCCGGTGGACTGCCGCGAGCTGGCCGACGTGGTGGCGCGCGAGCACGGCAACATCCACCGCAGTGGCGAGCTGAACGCAGCCGCGTTGCTGCGCCTGCTGGAGCGCTGCGACGGGATCCGAAAGCCGGCGCGCTTTGAAGACGTTCTGCTGGCCTGCGAATGCGACGCCCGCGGGCGCCTGGGGTTTGAAGAATCCGCTTACCCGCAGCGCGAGCGCCTGCTGGCCGCCATGCACGCCGCGCGTGCGGTGGATACGGCGCCGCTGGCGGCCGAAGCGGCAAAGCGCGGCCTCAAGGGACCGCAGGTGGGTGAGCAGATACACGCCGCCCGCGCGCAGGCGATTGCTGCCGCTTTGCCGCACTGATACGGGTTTGCAATCGAAGAGAGAACAAGACGCGAAGCCGCAGGCAGTACAAGCGTACGGCAAGGCGAAGCAACGCAGTTATATC
>ERZ724525.799-NODE-799-length-18158-cov-6.106888_pt1 | contig 18158 bp, 13 predicted proteins | sample MGYA00376058_ERZ724525 | MGnify/ENA primary metagenome ERZ724525 (study PRJEB28724, sample SAMN07190888) | wastewater metagenome | isolation source: influent of sewage treatment plant in Hong Hong | place: USA: Christiansburg, Virginia | collected 2016-03-01 ... | reverse complement strand
GCACCATGCTGGTGGCCGCCATGAAGGAAGACGACGTCAACATCTGGGGTGATGGCTCGACCTTCAAGGGCAACGACATTGAGCGCTTCTACCGCTACGGTCTGCTGACCAACCCTGACCTGAAGATCTACAAGCCTTGGCTGGACAGCACCTTCATCGACGAACTCGGCGGTCGTGCTGAAATGTCGGCCTTCATGACCAAGGAAGGTTTCGGCTACAAGATGTCGGCTGAAAAGGCCTACTCCACCGACTCCAACATGCTGGGCGCAACCCACGAAGCCAAGGATCTGGAGTTCCTGAACTCCGGCATCCGCATCGTGAACCCCATCATGGGCGTGGCTTTCTGGAAGCCTGAAGTCGAAGTCAAGGCTGAAGAAGTCTCCATCACGTTCGATGAAGGCCGCCCTGTGGCCATCAACGGCAAGGAATACACCGATGCTGTCGAAGTCTTCCTCGAACTGAACCGCATCGGTGGCCGCCACGGTCTGGGCATGAGCGACCAGATCGAAAACCGCATCATCGAAGCCAAGAGCCGCGGCATCTACGAAGCCCCTGGCATGGCCCTGCTGCACATCGCCTACGAGCGTCTGGTGACCGGCATCCACAACGAAGACACCATTGAGCAGTACCGCATCAACGGCCTGCGTCTGGGCCGTCTGCTGTACCAGGGCCGCTGGTTCGACCCTCAGGCCATCATGCTGCGCGAATCCTCGCAGCGCTGGGTGGCCCGCGCCGTGACCGGCACCGTGACGCTGGAACTGCGCCGCGGCAACGACTACTCCATCCTGAACACCGAGTCGCCCAACCTGACTTACGCTCCCGAGCGTCTGTCCATGGAAAAGGTCGAAGACGCGCCTTTCAGCCCCATCGACCGCATCGGTCAGCTGACCATGCGTAACCTGGACCTGATCGACACCCGCGCCAAGCTGGCCATCTACTCGCAGGCTGGCCTGCTGAGCGTGAGCAGCACCAACGCACTGCCCCAGCTGGGCAACGACAAGAAGTAATTCAGGTCGCCCCACAAAAAAGCCGCTGCACTGCAGCGGCTTTTTTCATAACTTTTTAGCCTCTAGCGCTTGCGAATCCAGCGAAATCAGCTATCAATCTTGAATCAAAGGCGGTTGATATTGTGCAACTGCTGCTCCAGCTGCCCCACATAAGCCGCCGTGCTGTTGTCCGATTCCTGAGCGCGCTGCACCAGATGGACTTCCAGCACATCAAGGCGAGCCATCAACGCCTCTTTATCCCTGGCGTGCAGTGCTTCCAGCACGCCGCGCAGCTCGGTAAAGCGCGATGCCTCAGCCTTGTCCGCCAGATCGCGCTGGCTCTGCATTTCCTTGGCATGGCGACGCGCTTCCATGAGTACCGAGCCCTGCATCCACAGCACATAGGCGATGAAGAAAACGCTGAGCAAGGTGGTCAGCGCCAGCAGCAGCAAGCCCAGCGGCGCCTCAATCGTCGTCACGCCCAGCGATACCGCGCTAGGGGTTGAAAGTGCCGTCCAGTTAAAGGCCGCCAGCACGGCGATCAACGCCACGATGATGGCGATGCAAATGGTGCGAAAGTTCATGGTCTTCTCCTTGTCTCTGAGATGCCCTGTTTTAACCCAAGAACGCACGCGACCAAGTCAGCCGGAGCCAAAAACGACAAAGCCGCTGCGAACAGCGGCTTTGTCGTCATTGAGCAGTCAGATCAATTGACCTCGGACAGCTGATCCAGGATGGCTGGATTCTCCAGCGTCGAGGTGTCCTGCGTGATGGCTTCGCCCTTGGCCAGCGAACGCAGCAGGCGGCGCATGATCTTGCCGCTGCGAGTCTTGGGCAAGTTGTCGCCAAAGCGGATGTCCTTGGGCTTGGCGATGGGGCCGATTTCCTTGGCCACCCAGTTGCGCAGCTCGGCAGCAATCTGCTTGGCCTCTTCGCCCGTGGGTTTGCCGCGCTTGAGAACGACAAAGGCGCAGATGGCTTCACCGGTCAGGTCATCGGGGCGGCCCACTACGGCGGCCTCAGCCACCAAGTCGGTCTTGGCGACCAGTGCAGACTCGATTTCCATGGTACCCATGCGGTGGCCCGAGACGTTGAGCACGTCATCAATACGGCCGGTGATGCGGAAGTAGCCACGGTCTTCGCTGCGCACCGCACCGTCGCCGGCGAGGTAGTAGCCCTTGAGTTCTTCGGGGAAGTAGCTCTTCTTGAAGCGCTCGGGGTCCCCCCAGATATTGCGAATCATCGAAGGCCAGGGCTTTTTCACCACCAGAATGCCGCCCGAGCCGTTGGGGATTTCGTTACCTGCCTCATCCACAATACCCACCGCAATGCCGGGCAGTGGCAGGGTGCAGGAACCGGGCACCAGCGGCGTGGCACCGGGCAGCGGCGTGATCATGTGACCGCCGTTTTCGGTCTGCCAGAAGGTGTCCACGATGGGGCACTTTTCCTTGCCGATGTTCTTGTAGTACCACATCCAGGCTTCTGGGTTGATGGGTTCTCCCACCGAGCCCAGCAGGCGCAGGCTGCTCAAATCCCAATTCTTGGGGTGCACGCGTTCATCCGACTCCGCCGCTTTGATCAGCGAGCGAATGGCCGTGGGCGCAGTGTAGAAGATGGAGCATTTATGGCGCTCAATCATCTGCCAGAAGCGGCCCGCATTGGGGAAGGTTGGCACACCTTCAAACACAATCTGTGTCGCACCTGCGGCCAGCGGGCCGTAGGCCACGTAGCTGTGACCGGTGATCCAGCCAATGTCAGCCGTGCACCAGAAGACATCGCTATCCTTGGCGTCAAACGTCCACTCAAACGTCTGCTTGGCCCACAGCACATAGCCGCCGGTGGCATGCTGCACGCCCTTGGGCTTGCCGGTGGAGCCGCTGGTATAGAGGATGAACAAAGGGTGCTCGGCGTTGACAGGCACAGCCTCGCATTCGGTGGACTGCCCAGCTACCGCCTGAGCAAAGCTCAGATCACGCCCTTCCACCATATTGCAGGCCGTGGCCGTGCGCTCGTAGACGAAGACGGTCTTGATGGCTTCGCAGCCACCCAGCGAAATGGCATCGTCCACGATGGCTTTGAGCGGCAGCTCTTTGCCGCCGCGCATCTGGTAGTTGGCGGTAATAACGGCCGTGGCACCCACGTCCACAATGCGCTCTTGCACGGCTTTCGCCGAGAAGCCGCCAAACACTACAGAATGCGTGGCACCAATGCGCGCGCAGGCCTGCATGGCCACCACACCCTCAATGGTCATGGGCATGTAGATCAGCACACGATCACCCTTTTGCACGCCGCGCGCCTTGAGAGCGTTGGCGAACTGACTGACGCGGGCCAGCATTTCCTTGTAGGTGACCTTAGTGACTTCGCCGCCATCGGCTTCAAAGATGATGGCCGTCTTGTTCTCCACGGGCGTGCCCATGTGCTTGTCCAGACAGTTGGAGCTGGCGTTCAGCTCGCCGTCGGCAAACCATTTGTAGAACGGCGGGTTACTCTGGTCGAGCACCTGCGTGAAAGGCTTGGTCCACTGCACGTTCTCGCGGGCCAATCGCGCCCAGTAGCCCTCGTAGTCACGCTCGGCCTCATCGCACAGAGCCTGGTACTGGGCCATGCCCGAGATACGGGCCTTGGCAGCAAAGTCTGCAGGGGGCGGGAAAACACGGTTTTCCACCAGTACGGATTCGATGGGTGATGTCGCTGTGCTCATCGTTTTGTCTCCTGATGCATAAGCAATGAAATTATTGTGGGTGTACTGTCAAGGCTCGGTCTTACATGCCACTGACTGAAATGAGCATCCAGATTTTCTGAGTCAGCAAACCGGCGATTCACTCCCATTTTTGCAGCAGCAAGCGCACATACAGTCTTGATTTGCTTGCAATTTTGTCAAAACACCCCAGAACAAACCCTTAGAATCGCCCACCTGCTGCCAGCAGGGTCAGCGCAAGACTCCATCTGATCTCATAGGCACAGCCAGTCCGGGACGCGGCCCCATCAAAACCAGTCTTTCAAGGTGGCGGCGCCCCACCGCCCTCCTCCTTCAACGGCCTCACAGGCCGGACCCGCACACACATCATGAGCCGCATCCACTCCGACGAAGCAGGCACCTCATCCTCCAAATCACCTAAGGGGAGCTATCAAGCTCCGGCTGCGCTGCGGCCCCTGCCCTCGCTGATCTTTGCCAGCCGCTGGCTGCAGCTGCCCCTGTATCTGGGGCTGATTGCAGCACAGGGCGTCTACGTCTGGCACTTTCTGCTGGAGCTATGGCATCTGGTCGAGGCCGTCTTCGGCAACAAAGAAGCCCTGCAGGCCCTGGTCACCAACATTGGCTACAAGAGCGATGTGCAGATCACCCATCTCAACGAGACCATCATCATGCTCGTGGTGCTGGCGCTGATCGACGTGGTGATGATCTCCAACCTGCTGATCATGGTCATCGTAGGTGGCTACGAAACCTTTGTAAGCCGTATGGGCCTTGAGTCTCACCCCGACCAGCCCGAGTGGCTGAGCCATGTGAATGCCTCGGTGCTCAAGGTCAAGCTGGCGCTGTCCATCATCGGTATCAGCTCCATCCACTTGCTCAAGAGCTTCATCAACGCGGGCAGCTACGAGGTGCAGGTGCTGATGTGGCAGACCATCATCCACGTGGTCTTCCTGCTCAGCGCGCTAGCCATTGCGCTGACGGACAAGCTGACACAGAGCTCCCACCAGCACTAAGTCCTGGTAAGCCCTGGAACGTCCCAGCTACGTCCCTGAAAGCCCCGCATGGTTCGCCATGGCGGGGCTTTTTTATTGCCCTGAACAATGCAAAAACCATCAAAAGCTGACAACTCGTTAAAAAAAACTATAAATCTGCAGCAAGCCCTTATCTATCAACCACTTGTTGCTCTGTTTTTAGGGTATGCAAATGTTTCAAGTCCATGATTTCATGCCTGCTAAGCGCCCAATGCTTACAGCTCGATTTGACGCATAAAACTCAGTTCGATATATTAAAAAGTCATTTACAACCTGCCGCGCAGGTCGTCACCGTATTTTTTAAAGACGGCTGACTCACTCCCCGGCGGATCGTTGTGTCAATTACAGGAGCTTCTCGCTCCTTTGGCGCAGCCCCGTCAACCGGGCCGAAACACGGTCCTGATGCATGGGGGCTTCTCCCGGTCTAAAGCACCGGAAGCGAGCCTGACAAAGAAGCAGCGCATGGGCGTGCCAGTCGGTACACCTGGCGCCAGCCACCCGCTTCTTCACATTTGACAGCTCTTGCGCACACCTCGCTTGTGCCATCCGGGCTGAATCACCGGCGCCGCCATGGCGCCATCTGCATCGCGCAGTCCTGCCCACAAGGCCGGGCTGAGCGGCAGCATCAGGGCTCATTTTGGCTTGTGCGCCAGCGCCTACCGGCATTGCCGGTTGTGGGCGCTGGACTGTGTTCCATCTCACCCAAAGGAGAACGCCACAGTGGCCAAGCAAATCGCTATTGATCATGTCTTCAAGGTCTTCGGCAACGATTCGAAAACCGCGCTCAACCTCGTGAAACAGGGGCTGAGCAAGCAAGAAATTCTTGCCCAGACCGGGCAATCCATCGGCGTATTCGACGCCCACTTCACCATCGAAGCTGGTGAAATCTTTGTCGTCATGGGCCTGTCGGGCTCGGGCAAGTCCACACTGGTGCGCATGCTCAATCGCCTGATCGAGCCCACCAGCGGCCGCATTCTGGTGGACGGTCAGGACATCAACGAACTCAGCGACAAAGAGCTGCGCGCTCTGCGCCGCAAAGACATCTCCATGGTGTTTCAGTCCTTCGCACTCATGCCCCATATGACGGTGCTGGACAACACGGCCTTTGGCCTTGAGCTGGCAGGCGTGGACCGCGCCACGCGCCAGAAGCAGGCGCAGGATGCACTGGAGCAAGTCGGCCTGGGCGGCTGGGGCGCCAGCTACCCCGATGAGCTGTCGGGCGGCATGCAGCAACGCGTGGGTCTGGCCCGTGCACTGGCATCTGACCCGTCTATCTTGCTGATGGACGAGGCGTTTTCCGCACTCGACCCCATCATCCGTACCGAGATGCAGTCCGAGCTGCTGCGCCTGCAGGAAATCAAGCGCCGCACCATCGTCTTCATCTCCCACGATCTGGATGAAGCCATGCGCATTGGCGACCGTATCGCCATCATGAAGGATGGCATGGTGCAGCAGGTCGGCACGCCTGATGAAATTCTGCGCAACCCGGCCAATGACTATGTACGCACCTTTATTCAGGGCGTGGATGCTGCTGCCGTGTTCAAGGCATCTGACATTGCCCGCCAGGCACTGACCGTGATTTCCGAGAGCAGTGACCGCGGCTGCCGCGCTGCGCTGCGCCTGCTGGAAGACTCCGATCGCGACTACGCCTATGTGCTCAACACACGCAAGCGCTTTCTGGGTGTGGTCTCGTCGCAGTCACTGCGCGATGCACTGCAAGGCCACGACGGAATGATGGGACTGAAGCACGCCTTTATCCCCGACGTGCAGCCCATTGCCAGTAACACACCAGTCGCCGAGCTGTTTGGTGCCGTGGCCGCACCTCCCTTCCCACTGCCTGTGGTGGATGAGGATGGAAAGTACCTGGGTGTCATCAGCCGCACGACCATGCTGAAATTCCTGGACCGTGCCACACCGCCCGTGCCGCCGCCTCAGAAGGAAATTCCGCCCGTCAAGCTGGACACAAACTTCCAGGCTGCTCAGCACACATCACCGCAAAAACAAGCTGCCCATAGCGCAGCGCAGTAAGGAGGGAGCCGATTTGAACGACAACGCACTGAACAAACCCATCACCGACAGCGCCACAGCCAGCGCTGCTTTTGAAGATCCGTGGGCGGCAGCCTCGGCTCCCACCGTAGAGCCGATGAACACGCCCGGGATTGAAAGCACCGCCAGCGCAGACCCTTGGGCCGCATCCTATGCAGAGCCTGACACGGCCAGCGCCAGCTCGGACTGGCTTAGCGCTCCCTCGCCCACCGATATTCCCGAGCATGACGGCGGCATCGGCCATCTCTGGCACCAGATCACTACCGAAGGCCTGCCCGTGCAGGACTCCATCAACCACGGTCTGGCGTGGGTGGTCGACCATTTCCGCCCCTTCTTTCAGGCCGTCCGCACGCCCATTGACGCCACGCTCAACGGCGTGACCGATGTGCTGCAGACCATTCCCATGCCTGTGCTGGTACTGCTGATTGCCTTGCTGGCCTGGCAGTTTGCGGGCCGCAAGCTGGCCATCGGCGCGGCACTGTCCCTGCTGGGCGTGGCTGTACTAGGCATCTGGCCTGAGGCCATGGTCACCCTGGCGCTGGTGCTGACCTCGCTGTTCTTCTGCATCGTGATCGGCCTGCCCGCCGGTATTTTCCTGGCCAGCAGCGACCGCGCCCAGCGCTGGACACGCCCGCTGCTGGACGCCATGCAGACCACGCCAGCTTTTGTCTACCTGGTGCCCGTGGTCATGCTGTTTGGCATTGGCAACGTACCCGGCGTCATCGTGACCATTGTGTTTGCGCTGCCACCGCTGATTCGCCTGACGAATCTGGGTATTCGCCAAGTGCGCCCCGACCTGATTGAAGCCAGCCGCGCTTATGGCGCATCGCCCGCCCAGCTGCTGTGGAAGGTGCAGCTGCCACTGTCCATGCCCTCCATCATGGCGGGTATCAATCAGGCGCTGATGCTGTCGCTTTCCATGGTGGTCATCGCTTCCATGATTGCCGTGGGCGGTCTGGGTCAGATGGTGCTGCGCGGCATTGGTCGCCTGGATATGGGTCTGGCCACTGTGGGCGGTCTGGGCATTGTGCTGTTGGCCATCGTGCTTGACCGCATCACCCAAGCCATGGGCGAGCCCAAGCGCGGCAGTGCCCGCTGGTGGACGACAGGCCCCGCCGGGGTCGTCATGCGCCTGCTGAAAAAGCCTCAAGCAGCCCCCGCGCCACAGCGCAGCGCTGAACCTGCCAAGCCCGCAGCGGTTTGACCACTGAAGAACGAGGAGGACATATGAACATGACTCACAACGCCCCCCGCATGCGCCAGAACCTGGGCCGCTGGCTGCTTGCCAGCACGGCCGCAGCCACCATGACGATGGCTGGCACAAACGCCTTTGCCGCTGACGGTCTTCCTGGCAAGGGCGTAAAAGTAACGCCCCTCAAAAGCTCGATTGCCGAGGAAACCTTCCAGACCGAGCTGGTCATGAAGGCTCTGGAAAAGCTGGGCTACGAAGTGCAGCCCATGAAAGAGGTGGAGTACCCCACGGCCCATATTGCGCTGGCCAACGGCGATGCAACCTTCATGGCCAACCACTGGAACCCGCTGCACGCGGACTATTACAAGAACGCGGGCGGCGACGCCAAGCTTTACCGCAAGGGTGTTTTCTCAGCCAATGCAGCCCAAGGCTACCTGATCGACAAAAAGACGGCGCAGGCCTATGGCATCACCAATCTGGGACAGTTGCAAAAGCCCGAGATTGCCAAGCTGTTTGACACCGACGGTGATGGCAAGGCCGACTTGACCGGCTGCAACCCCGGCTGGGGCTGCGAAGCCATGATTGAGCACCAGCTCACTGCCTACAAGCTGCGCGACACCGTCACACACAAGCAAGGCACTTACTCGGCGCTGATGGCGGACACCATCACCCGTTACAAAGCCGGCAAGCCCATTCTTTACTACACCTGGACGCCTTACTGGGTGAGCAATGTGCTCAAACCCGGCAAAGACGTGGTGTGGCTGGAAGTGCCCTTCTCAGCCCTACCCGGCGAACAGTCCGGCACGGACACCAAGCTGGCCAACGGCAAAAACTACGGTTTCATCGCCAATAGCCAGCAGATCGTGGCCAACAGGACCTGGGCCGAGCAGAACCCTGCCGCCGCCAAGCTGTTTGAAATCATCAAGCTGCCCGTGGGCGATATCAATGCCCAGAACTTCATGATGAGCCAGGGTCAGAACAAGCAGTCGGACATTGAGCGCCACACCGACAGCTGGATCAAGGCCCATCAAAAGACCTTTGATGACTGGATCAGCCAAGCCCTGGCCGCCGCCAAAAAGCCCTGATCAACTCAGACCAGACAGATGACGGCGACCGCTTTGGCGGCCGCCGTTTTTTTTCGGGCCAACCGGCCCAGCAACCGCAAGGAGAAATAACAACAATGATCAAGACTGTGCAAACCATGACATCGCCCCGGCTCACCAAACGCCAATGGCTCCTGGCTGCAGCAGCCACAAGTGCCACAGTTGTACTTGGCCTGAGCCACACAAGCAGCTGGGCAGCAGGTCAGAATTCACCGGCCGCGTCACTGCCGGGCAAGGGCGTTACGGTACTGCCCGTCAAGAGTGCGCTGGCGGAAGAGAACTTTCAGACCTTGCTGGTGATGAAGGCGCTTCAGCAACTGGGCTACACCGTCAAGCCCTGGGAAGAGCTGGACTATCCGCTGATCCATTTGGCCGTTGCCAATGGCGATGCCACCTTCATGGCCAACCACTGGAATCCGCACCATGCCGAGTTCTACAAGCAAGCCGGTGGCGATGCCAAGTTATCTCGCAAAGGCGTGTACTCGGCAGGTGCTGCGCAGGGTTATGTGATCGACAAAAAGACTGCGGACGCCTACAAGATCACCCGCCTCGACCAGCTTAAAGACCCAAAACTGGCTGCGCTGTTTGACATGAACGGCGACGGCAAGGCAGACCTCATAGGCCCCAACGCAGGCTGGGGCGGTGAAGCCGTGGTGGCGCACCAGATCAACGCCTTTGGTCTGAAGAACACCGTCACCTACACACAGGGAAACTACCCCGCCTTGATTGCGGACACGCTGTCACGTTTCAAGGCGGGCAAGCCCGTGCTGTATTACGCGTGGACGCCCTACTGGCTCAGCAATGTGCTGCGCCCCGGTCATGAAGTTGTGTGGCTGCAGGTGCCGTTTTCATCCATGCCAGGCGTGCAGGCGGGTACGGACACCAAGCTGCCCAACGGCCGTAACTACGGTTTCCCGCTCAATAACGAATACATCGTGGCGAACAAGGTCTGGGTAGAAAAGAACCCGGCTGCTGGCAAGCTGTTCGAAGTCATGCAGCTGCCCCTCAACGACATCAGCCAGCAGAACCGCATGCTCAACGATGGAGAGAGCAAGCCCGCCGACATCAACCGCCATGTAGACAGCTGGATCAAGGCACACCAGAAGACCTTTGACGGCTGGCTGGCGCTGGCACGCGCAGCGGCTCAAAAATAAGTATTAAAAATGGCTCAAGCGCTTATCAATAAAGCGCAAGCAGCTATCAAAAAAGAACCGGCTATGAATGCCGGTTCTTTTTTATGGCTTCTGCGCTATTACCAGCTGGACTTGCCGTTGGCACAAATCGATTGGCTCGACAGGCTGACAAAGCGCTCCACACGCAGCGCCAGCATTTTGCGACCTTGCTGGGCCAGCACCGGGTCGCTGACCGGGCGCTCCACCACGCGGCCCTGCACCTCGGCCAGCATGCTCACTGCCGCATTGCTGCGCGTGTTCAGGTAGGCCTGCTCCAGCAGCACGTTATCGGCCTCGGGCAGCACGGCAATGAACTGACCGGACTCGCACTCCTGAAAGCGCCCTGTCTCGCCCTCCAAGCTATAGAGGCCCTGCCAGCGGCCACTTTCCTTGCTGACTTTCAGGCCCGATGGCAAAGGTGCTTGCTCAGCCACCTTGGACTGCACTGCGCCCGCAGCCTGCTTCTTGCCGCTGAGGCTGGACCAGGTCTTGTCCCAGGTCTGGGAGACCTTGCCCGTCATATTGGAGACGGTAGAACAAGCCGTCAGACTCGTCACAACGATGGCACCGGCGGCCAGACGCCACAGCTTGCTGTGCATGAATACCTCAGATTTTCCAAAAACAGGCACGTTAACAGAGTGCGAACACCTGTAATCCATCGCGATGTCTGGCTGTGACAAAGTGTTGCATACATAATCACGCATCATCGAATCACTTGCGCCATGAGTACACACAACGCCCCCATCATTCACGGCACTGAAGATGTGCTGATTGCCCTGTGCAACTCCGTATCGGGCGTGCTGCAGGTCGCTACCCAGTGCCCAATTCAGTATTCAGGCATGGTGCAGCGCATCACCAAGACCAGCCTCAAGCCTGATATTGGCTGCTTTGTGCTGATTGACGGCGGCTTCTCGGCGCTCATCATCATCAACTTCTCGGCCGAAGCAGCCATGGAGCTGTACCGCAACTACCTGCTTTCCATGGGCATGGCAGAGAGCGATCTGGCCAACTCCTACACCTCTGATGAGGTCAGCAATGTCATGGGCGAGCTGATGAACCAGGTCGTGGGCGACTTCACCAGCAAGGTGCAGCGCGAGCTGCAAACCCATATTGCGCAAAGCCAGCCCAAGATGATCCGCCTGAACAAGCAGGTCAATCTGAGTGTGGACGCCAATCTGGACGCCCCCGAGGCCCGCCGCGTCACTTTTTATACCGGCAACAACAACATCTTCTATCTGGAGATGGCCGTGGACCACATGGAGTTCATCAAGATCAAGGACTTCGAGCCGCAGGAAAAGCCCGATCCAGATCTGGTCATGGCCCAGGCGCGCGAAGCCCATGCCAAAGCAGCTCCAGCCCTAACCGCCAGCAATAGCGACACGGACGATCTGCTCAAGTCTCTCGGTCTGTAAACCACCCATTCAGGAGCGAGGCAAGCGCCCCTGAAGTTTCAAGCCCAGCCCTTGCCCCAGCCTGTCAGCTCAGTCACTGACAGGCTGCACGCATCAGACTCAGCCAATCCCCAAACCAAGGCGATTGCGCGATGCCTGCAGCAAATTTCCTGTTGTTTGATTCTGTTGTGATGCCGCACCCGCTCTCGCGCAGGCTCCCTGGCACTGCACAGGCCAACCCGCGTTCTCTTCAGACCCGCCAACGCAAGCCTTGATGCGTCGGTGTTGCGAAGCCTTGTCGTACTTTTAACGCCAAGAGCAGGCAAAAACCCTGTAGGCAGCATCAATACATGCATGAACAATAATTTGAATGCCAACTATTTGAATTACCGTATCATGCCTAGCCACCCATCACTGTCAGACCGCCAGCGCCAGCTCATGTTCGCCATGGCGCAAGTCAACAAGCAGTGGCGGCGCTCACTCGACCGTGTGCTTGCTCCATTGGGCCTGACACAAGCGCTATGGCTGCCTCTGGTGCATCTGGAGCGCAGCCAGGGTGCCATGCGGCAAAAAGATCTGGCACAGGCCCTGGCGCTGGATAGTTCTTCCATAGTGCGCCTGATTGATGGTCTGCAGGCGCAGGGCTGGGTAGCGCGGCTGGATGATGCAGACCGCCGCGTCAAGCGGATACAGCTCACGCCAGCGGGCCAAGCCAAGGTGGAGACCGTGAAGAAAGTCGTCGCCGAGGTGCGCGGCGAGGTCATGCAGGACTTCCCTGCCGAGCTGCTCGATCAAACGCTGAGCGCACTGGACACCATGCTCAGCAAGATGGCCAGTATGGAAGCAATCGCCACGGGCGGGGAGCAGCCAGACAGCTGACGTCCAGTTCAGCCTCTTGTCTCGCAACCAGCGCCTCAATTTTCCGATCGCCCTTCATGCAACACCCTGCTTCCCCCGCTCCCAAAGCCCCCTTGTGGCTGCTGGCCATGGTCACCATTGGCGGCACTCTTGCCATGCACATGTTCATCCCGGCCCTGCCAGATGCCGCCAGACAGCTTGGCAGCAGTAACGGCCAGATGCAGCAGACCATCACCGTCTACATCATGGGCATGGCGCTGGGGCAACTGATCTATGGCCCCATGTCAGATGCGCTGGGACGTCGCCCCGTTCTGCTGGCGGGCCTCAGCCTCTACACACTGGCCAGCCTGCTCGCCTTCATGGCGCCCAGCACTGACATGCTGATTGGCGCACGACTGCTGCAGGCGCTGGGTGGCTGCGCAGGTCTGGCTCTGGGCCGCGCCATTGCGCGTGATACGGCCACGCCTGAAAACGCCGTGGGCAGCCTGGCCCTGCTCAATCTGATGATGATGATTGGCCCAGGCATCTCTCCCTCGATTGGCTCCGGGCTGGATGCCGTGTTTGGCTGGCGCTCCATCTTTGCCGCACTGGCCTTGATGGGTCTGGTCACCTCCATCTGCGTATGGCGCCTGCTGCCTGAAACCGGCCGCCCCACAGGCCAGTTGAACTGGCGCACCGTGCGCGCCGACTACCGCACCCTGCTGGGCTCGCCCCAGTTTCTGGGTTTTGCCATTGGTGGCGGGGGTGCGACCACATCGCTGTATGCATTTATTGCCGCAGCGCCTTTCATCTTTATCGATCAACTCCACACCAGCAAGGCCGAAGTAGGCCTGATTCTGGGCCTGCTGATGGGCGGCATGGCACTGGGCAATGTGCTGGCCCGCCAGCTGATTCAGCGCGTTTCACTCGACAAGCTGATGCTGGGCGGCAACCTGCTCAGCCTTGCCTGCGCAGGCGCGCTGCTGGCGCTGACTCTGGCGCAGCAGCTCAATGTCGTGCTGGCCGTTTCGTTGATGACGCTGTTCACCATAGGCTCAGGCATGACCAGCCCAGCCGCTCTGGCCAAGGCTCTGGGCGTACACCCCCACCTGACAGGCTCGGCCGCAGGTGTCTATGGATTTTCCCAGATGGCCGTGGGCGGAATCTGCACCATGGCCGCCAGCGTGGGCGACAACCCCTCACTCTCCGCCTTCTCCGTACTGTTCATTGCAGGCATTCTGGGGCAACTGGGCTTTCGCTTTGCGCTAAGCAAAAACCATAGCACCTAGCGCTTTACCTGAAAGCGCTACAGGCACTTTTAACCCAAATCGCTCAGAGATTACCCACCATCTGCTCCGGCACCACCCACTGATCAAACTGCTCGGCCGTCACATGGCCACTGGCAATGGCGGCATCACGCAGGCTGCTGCCCTCTTTGTGCGCTTTCTTGGCGATATAGGCGGCCTTGTCGTAGCCAATGTGGGTGTTGAGCGCCGTCACCAGCATGAGCGAGCGACCCACCAGCTCATCAATGCGTGCGCGGTTGGGCTCAATGCCCACGGCGCAGTGGTCGTTGAAGCTGACCATGCCATCAGCCAGCAGGCGTACGCTTTGCAGAAAATTATGCGCAATCAGGGGGCGAAACACATTCAGCTCAAAATTGCCCGAGGCACCGCCAAAGTTAATTGCCACATCGTTGCCGAAGACTTGGGCGCACAGCATGGTCACCGCTTCTGACTGTGTAGGGTTGACCTTGCCCGGCATGATGGATGAACCCGGTTCATTCTCAGGAATCGAAATTTCACCCAGCCCGCTGCGCGGGCCAGAAGCCAGCCAGCGCACATCATTGGCAATCTTCATCATGCTGGCCGCTACGGTTTTCAGAGCGCCATGCGCATGCACCAGGGCGTCACAACTCGCTAAAGACTCAAATTTATTGGGCGATGTGACAAACGGGTAGCCCGTCAACTGGGCCAGCTCCGCCGCCACGCCTTCGGCATAGCCCTTGGGCGCATTCAGGCCTGTGCCCACCGCCGTGCCGCCCAGCGCCAGCTCATACAGATGCGGCAGCGCTGCACGGACATGGGCTTCCCCATGGGCCAGCTGGGCCACCCAGCCTGATATTTCCTGCCCCAGCGTCAGCGGTGTGGCGTCTTGCAAATGGGTGCGGCCAATTTTGACGATATCGGCAAACGCCTCGCTCTTGGCCTGCAAAGTGGCGCGCAGCTTGGCCATGGCGGGCAGCAGTCGGCTTTGCATCGCCACCACCGCCGCCACATGCATGGCCGTGGGGTACACGTCGTTGCTGGACTGGCTTTTGTTCACATCGTCATTGGGATGCACCAGGCGAGCCTCCCCGCGCTCGCCGCCCAGCAACTCGCTGGCGCGGTTGGCCAGTACCTCGTTCACATTCATATTGGTTTGCGTGCCAGAGCCGGTCTGCCACACCACCAGCGGGAACTCTCTCACGTGCTTGCCACTCAATACCTCATCGGCTGCCGCATTGATGGCCTGTGCCTTTTGCGCATCCAGCAAGCCCAGAGCGTGATTGACTGTGGCGCTGGCTTTTTTCACCTGCGCCAGCGCAGCAATGATCTCGCGCGGCTGGCGCTCTCCGCTGATGTCAAAGTTCTTCAGCGAGCGCTGAGTCTGCGCCCCCCAGAGCTTGTCGGCCGGCACATCAATCAGGCCAAAAGTATCTTTTTCCTGGCGAATCGCTGTCATGAAAACACTCCTTGCAATACAACTTGACGCCTCTGCCGAGACGATCCTGCGTCTTACAGACACTTGGCACAAGCCCACTCACCATACGGCGAGCGGCTTAGCTCATAAGTCAATACCAGCTCAGCTCAAAAACCGCAATCCCAAACCCATTCAACACCCTTGAATGGGCAAGAGCTGAAATAGGTAGTTACATTAGGCCCGCATCGGACATAGAAACCGACCAGCTTTGCTGAACCAACACATCAATGCTCTCTGACCTTTCCACCCCTCTCGCAGATTCCTTCATGGCATCAAGCTACAGCTTGGTGACGGTGGGCTTTTCCATCGTCATAGCGGTGATGGCTTCGTTTGTCACGCTGGGTCTGGCCCGTCGCGTGCACTTGGCCTCAGGGGGCATCAGTCGTATCTGGTGGTTAATTGGTTCCATGGTGATGGGCACTGGCATCTGGGCCACCCACTTTATCGGCATGCAGGCGTTTGAGCTTCCCATCTTGCTAGGCTATCGCGGTGCGCTGACCCTGATTTCATGGTTTGCGGCCGTAGCAGCCTCCGCTGTGGCTTTTGGGGTGACGACCAAGACAGACTACCGCTGGCCGCATTTTGTGTTGGCCTCGCTGGCCATGGGCGGCGGCATCTGCGCCATGCATTACCTGGGCATGCTCGCCATCGACATGTCCATCCCTATTGTCTGGAACTGGAGTCTTGTCGCCATATCCGTCGTGATTGCTGTGCTGGCATCCGCCACGGCTCTCAGCCTGTTTCGTATCATGTTTTCGCTCTCGGGCAAGAAACTGCGGCTGTTTCAGGTGCTGGCAGCGCTGGTCATGGGCTTTGCCATCTGCGGCATGCACTACACCGGCATGTCAGCTGCCAGCTTTGCCAGCGGTGCCATCTGCCTGAGTGCCGAGGCACTGAACGGTCCTGAACTGACCACCATCATCGTCCTCACCACGGCCATGCTGCTCATCGCAGCCATGTTCAGCACCGTGCTGGATGCCCGCCTGCAAAGCACGGCCTTCAAACTCAACGAGTCATTGAAGGAAAGCAATAGCAAGCTGCAGATGGCCAACAACGAACTGCGCCAGCGCGCCTTTGCCGACCCGCTGACCAACCTGCCCAACCGCCTGCTGTTTGAAGATCGCCTGATTCACGCCCTGCTAAGGCTGGAGCGCGCCAACCGCTCCAGCGTCAAAGACAGACTGGGCATCCTGTTTGTGGATCTGGACGGTTTCAAGCCCATCAATGACTCCTTCGGCCACGCGGCAGGCGATGAAATTCTGATTGGCGCAGCCCAGCGCCTGCTGGCACAGGCGCGCTCCAGCGACACTGTGGCCCGCGTGGGGGGTGATGAATTTCTGGTGCTCCTTGAAGACGCACAGGACGTTGCCGCCTGCATGGCCGTCGCCAACCGCATTCTGAAAAGTCTGAGCCAGCCCTTCCAGCTCGGTAACAAAGAGCTGCAGATCACCTGCTCCATCGGCATCGTCGTCTTCCCCGACCATGGCGACCGCGACCACCTGATCGCCAATGCAGACGCGGCCATGTATGTCGCCAAGCGCAATGGTGGCAACAGTTTTGCGGTGTTTGAGCCCCATATGGGCAGCGATGCTTCAGAACAGCTGGAGCTGCAAAGTGATTTGCGCAACGCCATTCAGCGCCAGCAAATGTCTCTGCATTACCAGCCCAAAATTGATGGAGAGCGCGGAAGCATCATCGGAGTCGAGGCCTTGCTGCGCTGGACTCACCCTGAGCGCGGAATGATTGCGCCCGACGTTTTCATCCCGCTGGCCGAGCGCTTTGGCATCATCATCAACCTGGGCAACTGGGTGATTGAAGAAGCCTGTCGCCAGCTCGCCGAATGGCGCGGCATGGGACTGCAGATGCGTGTTGCCATCAATCTTTCCGTGCATCAGCTGCGCGAAAGCGGACTGGCAGAACGCATTACCCAAACCCTGCAGCGCTACGATGTTCAGGCCAGCCAGCTGCTGTGCGAGATCACCGAATCCGTGGCCATGGAAGACACGCAGGCCACCCAGCGCGCTTTTGAAGAGCTGCGCGAGATTGGCGTCTACCTCTCCATTGATGACTTTGGCACCGGCTACTCCAGCCTCAACTACCTGCGCCAGCTGCCCGCGCAGCAGCTCAAGATTGACCGCAGCTTCATCCGCGACCTGGAAACCGAAGAGGATGCCCGTGCCGTGGTTCATGCCGTCGTCCACCTGGCCCACGCGCTGGGCCTGCGCGTAGTGGCTGAAGGCGTTGAAACTGCCGGGCAGCGCGACATTCTGCTCAATATGCACTGCGATGAGCTTCAAGGCTACTTCTATGCCAAGCCCATGCCTGCCGACCGACTGTTGGCCTGGGCCAAGGGTGACAAGCAAGATGATCAGGCCGACTTCTCCACATCCATCCTCGGTGGCTTGAACTAAGCCTCAGATCCCCAGCACCAGCCCCAAGTCATATATAAGACTTGCGGGTTATGGGCTGCAAAACTTGTCGTCTGGCACCATAATCATGGGGTTTACCGTACGCACCCCACGCGTACAGAAGATTGCAACCCCCGAGAAGCCCCCGATGACAACTTCCATCCGCCAGCAGGACCTGATCGACTCCGTCGCAGGTGCCCTCCAGTACATCAGCTACTACCACACGCCGGATTTCATCCAGCACCTGGCCCGCGCCTATGAGCGCGAGCAAAGCCCTGCGGCCAAGGATGCGATGGCGCAAATCCTGACTAACTCCAAGATGAGCGCCACAGGCCAACGCCCTATCTGCCAGGACACCGGCATCGTCAACGTGTTTCTGAAGGTGGGCATGGACGTCAAGTGGGACGGCTTCACCATGGGACTGGAAGACGCTGTGAACGAAGGCGTGCGCCGCGCCTACAACCACCCCGACAACACCCTGCGTGCCTCGGTGGTGGCTGACCCCCACTTCAAACGTAAGATCACCAAGGACAACACGCCTTCTGTCTTCAACGT
>ERZ724525.796-NODE-796-length-18195-cov-17.423484_pt1 | contig 18195 bp, 18 predicted proteins | sample MGYA00376058_ERZ724525 | MGnify/ENA primary metagenome ERZ724525 (study PRJEB28724, sample SAMN07190888) | wastewater metagenome | isolation source: influent of sewage treatment plant in Hong Hong | place: USA: Christiansburg, Virginia | collected 2016-03-01 ... | reverse complement strand
CCATGAACACGCCAACACCTTGCAATCGGAAATGGCGGCGGCGGTGGCCGGCGGCGAGGTGATCGTCGGCCCGGTGGGCCACACCGTCTCGCTGTCTTTTCGGGGCCCCCACAGCGCTTGGAGGTCTGCTACCTGGTGGCCTCGGTCATCAAATTTAATAGCTGCTTGCGCTTGCCACATAAGGGCTTGCGCCTGTTTTTGCTTGAAATCGACGGTGGCGCTCTGCGCCGTGGCCGTTTCAGGCGTGTGCGCGGCCTCGGCGGCAGCCAGCGCGGCGGCGCGGGGGGCGGCCAGCGCGTTCTCTACCGCGTGGCGCACGGCCTGGTGTACCTCGCGGCTGTCGCGAAAGCGCACCTCGATCTTGGTGGGGTGCACGTTGACGTCCACGCGTGCGGGGTCGATCTCGACATACAGCGCATACACGGGTTGCTTGTGGCCGTGCAGCACGTCTTCGTAGGCGCTGCGCGCGGCGTGCGTGAGCACCTTGTCGCGCACAAAGCGGCCGTTGACATAGCAGTATTGCTGGTCGGCGCGCGAGCGCGCCGCGTCGGGCAGGCCTGCGCGGCCGGTGACGGTGACGCGCCCCTCGGTGTGGCGCACGTCCACCGATTGCGCCACGAAGTCGTCGCCCAGCACGTCGGCCAGCCGGCGCGCCAAAGCGCCCTGCACGTTGGCATCGCCTGGCACCAGGGTGGCGCGCCACTGCTCGACCAGTTTGCCCTCGTGCCAGATGGCAAAGCCCACATCGGGCCGCGCCAGCGCGTGGCGGCGCACCGATTCGACGCAGTGGGCCAGCTCGGTGGCATCGGTTTTCAAGAACTTGCGGCGCGCCGGGGTGGAAAAGAACAGTTCTTTCACCTCCACCGTGGTGCCGGTGCCGCGCGCTGTCGGACGCAGCTCGCCGCTGCGGGCGTCGAGCAGGAAGGCGCTGGTCTGGTGCGCGGGGCGCGACAGCAGCGCCATTTCAGAGACCGAGCCGATGGCGGCCAGCGCTTCGCCCCGAAACCCCATGGTGGCCACGGTTTCCAGGTCGTGCAGGCTGGTGATCTTGCTGGTGGCGTGGCGGCGCAGGGCAATGGGCAGTTCGTCGTGCGCAATGCCACAGCCATCGTCTTCCACCGCAATCAGGCGCACGCCGCCCGCCAGCAGGCGCACGGTGATCTGCGTGGCGCCCGAGTCCAGGGCGTTGTCCACCAGCTCGCGCACCACCGAGGCGGGGCGTTCCACCACTTCGCCGGCGGCGATCTGGCTGATGAGCTCGTCGGGCAGGTCGCGGATGGGGCGGCGGGGCGGTGGGGAGTGCAGGGTGTCGTTCACCCGGGCGATTTTAGGGCGGGGCCTTGCAGGGGCATCGGGCGGGCGGCGCCGGGCGGTGGGGATAATGCGCGCTGCCTTTGTGTTGCCGGAACCCCCATGGAATTAGTGACCTTTCTGATCGACTTCATCCTGCATGTCGACAAATACCTCGAAGCCTTTGTCGCCAGCTATGGCGCCTGGGTGTATGCGCTGTTGTTTCTGATCGTGTTCGTGGAGACCGGGCTGGTGGTCATGCCTTTTTTGCCGGGCGACTCGCTGCTGTTCATCGTGGGTGCGCTGTGCGGTGCCGGGCTGCTGAATTTTCCGCTGGCCTGCACGCTGCTGGTGGTGGCGGCCATTTTGGGCGACCAGTGCAACTACTCCATCGGGCGCTATTTCGGCCCCAAGGTTTTTCAGTGGGAGGATTCGCGCTGGTTCAACCGCCGTGCGTTCAACCAGGCCCATGATTTTTATGAACGCTATGGCGGCATCACCATCGTGATCGCGCGCTTCATGCCCTTCATTCGCACTTTCGCGCCCTTTGTGGCGGGCGTGGCAGAAATGTCGCGCGGCAAGTTCACTGCCTTCAACGTGGGCGGAGCCCTGCTGTGGGTGCTGGGGATCTGCTCTGCCGGCTACTTTTTTGGCAACTTTGCCTGGGTGAAAGAAAACCTGGACAAGATCATCTGGGCCATGATTTTCATACCCGGACTGATCGCTATTTTTGGCGCCTGGCGAGCTGGCCGCAAGGCCACCGTGGCCTGACTGCCCCACAAAAAAAAGAGTGCCTGGCGCGGAATAAACCCGTGCCAGGCACTCTTTTGACAGGACTGGATTAACGGCGTGGCTTGCGTTGATCGCGGTCTTCGCCGAGTTCGTGGCCGATGAGGGCGCCGGCTGCGGCACCCCCCACGGTGCCCAGCGTGCCGCCCAGCACGGCGTTTCCGGCAACGCCCCCGACCACGGCGCCTACGCCGGTGCCGATCTGGGTGTTGGTGGGATTGGAGGCGCATCCACCCAGGGCAAGGGCGGCGGCACAAAAGGTGGAGGCAAGGACAAGACGGGTATTCATGGAGGGGTTCCTTTAAAGATGGGTGGCCAAGCCGGGACTGGAGGTGCAGTCAGGGCCGCCACAAGGGCATGGGCCCACTATCGCGCCCTGCTCGCGGCGGCGGTGTAGGAGCCGCCGGCCAGAGCGTGTAGGACAAGGCATGCGCGGGGTGGCCACATTGGCCAGCCCATGGCCGCCTGCGGCCTGCAGCCTGCAGCCCGTGTGTCGGCGGCTCGGGCCCCCGGGCCCGGTCAGCCCGCAACCAGGCAGATGGTGACCAGCAGCGAGGCGTCTTGTACCGCCGTCAGTGCGTGCAGTGCCCGTGGCTGCAGGTGCACCAGATCGCCCGCGCGCAGCAAATGCGTGGCGCCGCCAGACTGAAAATGCACCGTGCCTTCCAGGCATTGCACGGTGATCTCACCGGGGGTCTGGTGCTCGCGCATGCTCTTGCCGGCGGGCAGCACCACGCGCATGACTTCGAGCTGGCCCGCCTTGAGGATGGCGCTGGAGGTGGCCTGTGCCAGCCGGTCACCCAGCGGAAGGACACTGACGACCTGGCCAGAAGGGGTGTGGGTAAGTGCCATGGGGGTGTCTCCTGTTCAGCGGGGTGAAGTGGCCGAAATTACATTGCAAAAACGCCCTTACACCGACCGGCTGCGGGCGAGCGGCGGGTTTTTGGCGAAATACCGCGAGATGCCGCGCATCAGTGCATCTGCCAGCTGCACCTGGTAGGCGTTGCTGCGCAGGCGCGCTTCTTCTTCGGGGTTGCTGATGAAGGCGGTTTCCACCAGCACGCTGGGAATGTCGGGGGCCTTGAGCACGGCAAACCCGGCCTGTTCCACCCGGGGCTTGTGCAGCTTGCCCACGTTGCCGATCTCGCCCAGCAGCACCGTGCCCAGCTTGAGGCTGTCGTTGATCTGCGCCGTGGTGCTCATGTCGAGGAGGGCGCGTTGCACATGCCGGTCTCTGGACTGCACGTTGAGCCCCCCCACCAGATCGGCCTGGTTCTCCTTGTTCGCCAGCCAGCGCGCCGCAGTGCTGGAGGCACCGCCCTGGCTCAGCGCAAACACGCTGGCGCCGCGTGCGGCGGGCGTGGTGAATGCGTCGGCATGGATGCTGACAAACAGGTCGGCCTGCACGCGCCGCGCCTTCTCGACACGGGTGCCCAAGGGCACGAAATAGTCACCGTCGCGCGTGAGGTAGGCGCGCATGGGGTTGCCGCCCACGGTGGTGGCGTTGATGCGGTCGCGCAGCAGGTGGGCCACGCGCAGCACCACGTCTTTTTCGCGGGTGCCCGCCGGGCCGATGGCGCCAGGGTCTTCGCCACCATGGCCAGGGTCCAGCGCCACGATGATGATGCGGTCGGTCTGCGTGGCGCTGGCACGGGTGCTGGCAGTGCCGCCTGCGCTGGGCTGCGCCGGGGCTGCGGCAATAGCCACCGCCACCGGAGCAGGGGGAGCCGGCGGTGCCTCGGGCGGCAGCGCACGCGTGGCGCGCTGGGCCATCAGCTCGCCCAGCGGGTCGGGCTCGGCGGGGGCTGTGGCTGTGGCGGGCTGCGGTGCGCGGGAGCGGGGGACGACGGGCGTTGCAGGCTCTTTGGATGCGGTGGGGGACGTTGCTGCAGAGGGCGCATCCCGCAGGCGTTCGGCAATCAGGGCTTCCAGCGGGTCCACGGGTTCTGCGGGGTACAGGTCCACCACCAGCCGGTGGCGGTAGGCGGCCACGGGCGGGAGCGTAAACACCTGGGGCAGCGCAGCCTGCTTGAGATCAATCACCAGACGCACCACCCCCGGCGTGTTCTGGCCCGCGCGGATGCCGGCAATGTTGGGGTCGTCGGGTTTGACCTTGGCCACCAGCTCGCGCAGTTCGGGGCTCAGGTCGATGCCTTCAATGTCCAGCGCCAGGCGGGGCGGGGTGGTAACGAAAAACTGCTTGGTGGTGAGTTGACCGTCGGATTCGATGGTGACGCGCGAATACTCGGGCGCCGGCCACACGCGCACCGCCAAAATGGTGGCGCCCCGCGCAATTTGCTGTGTGCCCAGCAGCAGCACCAGGCTGCCAGCCTGCAGCAGCGTGCGGCGCGACGGGGCGGACGGCAGGGACGGGTGCAGCGGGCCGGGGTCGGGTGTCATGCGTTCATTCCTTGCAGCAGGCTGCGGCCCAGGGGCGTGTGGGCCAGCAGCGTGACCTTCCTTTCGGTTTCGTCAGTTGCTTCAATGTATATAGCAAGGTCGGCAAGCGGAGTAAGCGCCGCAGCCTTTTCTGGCCATTCTGCCACCTTGAGGCCCGGGCTGGCAAAAATGTCCCTGAAACCAGCGTCTTCCCATTCGCGCGGGTCGTCAAAGCGGTAGAAGTCGAAGTGCCACACCGTCGTGGCGTGAGGGGCGAGCCCCGGCGCCTCGTGTGGCTCAACCACGGCATAGGTGGGGCTTTTGATGCGGCCCTGCACGCCCAGCGCGCGCAGCAGGTGGCGCACCAGCGTGGTCTTGCCGGCCCCCAGATCGCCATGCAGCGTGAGGAAGGCATTGGCCAGCAAGGGCTGCGCGGCCAGCGTGCGGGCCCATGCCGCCGTGTCGTCTTCGCTGCGCCAGTTCAGCACGCGCGCGCCGTCGGCAGGGGCTTGTGGGGCGGAGGTTTCTACAATCCGGCCGATATGTGGTGCAACAGTCAACTCGTTCCTCAAGTGCGGGAGTGGGCCCGTGAGCTGGGATTTTCCCAAATTGGCGTGGCGGGCGTGGATTTGTCTGCGTCCGAGCCCGGATTGATGCAGTGGCTGGCGCAAGGGTTCCATGGCGACATGCATTACATGGCTGCGCATGGCCTCAAGCGCGCCCGCCCGGCCGAGCTGGTGCCGGGCACCGTGAGCGTGATCACCGCGCGCATGGACTACCTGCCGCGCGACATGTCCATGCAGGCGCATGGCGGCTGGCAGGCCGTGGAGTTTGCCCGCCTCGCGCGCCCGCAAGAAGGCATTGTGTCGGTGTATGCCCGGGGGCGCGACTATCACAAGGTGCTGCGTGCGCGACTGCAAAAGCTGAGCGACCGCATCGCAGAGGCCGTGGGCCCTTTTGGTCACCGCGTGTTCACCGATTCGGCGCCGGTGCTGGAGGCCGAACTCGCCGCGCGCAGCGGCCAGGGCTGGCGCGGCAAGCACACGCTGGTGCTCAACCGAGAAGCGGGCTCGATGTATTTTTTGGGCGAGATTTACGTGGACATGGCGCTGCAGCCCAGCGAGCCCGTCACTGCGCACTGCGGCAGCTGCAGCGCCTGCATCGACGTGTGCCCCACGCAGGCCATCATTGCGCCGCACCGGCTGGATGCGCGGCGCTGTATCTCGTACCTCACCATCGAGCACGCGGGGCCAATACCGATAGAGCTGCGCCCGTTGTTGGCCAACCGCATCTATGGCTGCGACGACTGCCAGCTGATCTGCCCCTGGAACAAGTTTGCGCAGGTCAGCCGCCTGCCGGATTTTGACGAGCGCAAGGGCCTGGCGGGCCAGCAGCTGGTGCATCTGTTTGCCTGGGACGAGGCCACCTTCTTGCGCATGACCGAGGGTGGCCCCATCCGCCGCATTGGCCACGAGCGCTGGCTGCGCAACGTGGCCGTGGCGCTGGGCAACGCGCTGCGTGCCACGGGTGACGGGGCCGTGCGCGCGGCGCTGCAGTCACGGGCGCAAGACCCCAGCGAACTGGTGCGCGAACATGTGGCGTGGGCGCTTGATTTTGAGTGAAAAGTGCCTCTAGCCCTTTATGGATAAGCGCTAGCAGCTATAAAAACAGGAGTTATCAGCCCTTTGCCAGCAGCCCTGTGGCTTTGAGCGTGACCGCCAGCCCCTGCACAAACTGTGCATAGCCCGCCGCATTGGCATGCACGCTGTCGGCGCGCAGGTGCTCGCTGGCCAGCACATCAGCCCAGCCTTTGCTGTGCAGCGGAATCTTCAGTGCGCTGGCAATCTCTTCGTACATGGCGTGATCGCTCAACCGGCCTGCCGCCGCCATCAGCGACAGCTCGGGCACGGCCACCAGCAGCACCTGCGCGCCACTGGCGCGGGCCTGCTCGCAGATCTGGCGCACGTGGGTGCGTGTGACCGATGCGCTCTGGCGGCGCAAAAAATCGTTGCCGCCAATGCTCACGATCACCAGCGCGGGGCTGTGCGTTTGCAGCAGCGCGGGCAGTCGCTCCAGCGCCTGTGCTGCGGTGTCGCCTGAGACGCCGCCATTGATGACTTTCCAGCCTGTCAGGCGCTGCAGCACGGCGGGGTAAGCGGCGTCGGGTGATGCGCCCACGCCCGAGGTCAGCGAATCGCCCAGGGCCAGCACCGTGGCCCCGGGCGCAATGGGCTGGGCGCGCGGCGCTTTGCGGCCACAGGCGGCAAGCGGTGCCAGCAGCGCGCTCACCAGGCCGGCCGCCAGCACGCGCCGGCGCGAGGGGCGTGAAGTGTGCGAGGGGCGGGAGAGGCCGCACGCTTCGGGTGGGAGTGGTTGAGTCTTCATCGCAAAAACCCCAGCGCAAAAGGCAGGCTGACGACGCCCAGCAGCGTGGACAGTGTCACCAGCCCCGCCACATACGGCCCGTTGTAGCCCATGCGCGCCGCCAGCACATAGCAGGTGGAGGCCGTGGGCAAGGCCGAGAACGCCAGCAGCACAGTGGTCTGCACCGGGTTGAGTGCAAACAGCTGCGCCATGGCAAATGCGATGAGCGGCTGCGCCAGGTGGCGAATGGCCAGCACGGCGGTGCTGAGCGTTTTGCTGCGCGTGAGCAGGCCGAACTGCATGCCCGCGCCCGCCGCCATCAGGCCCAGTGCCAGCGAGGCCGCGCTGATGCGGCCCACGGTGGGCTCCAGCCACTCGGGAATGCGAAAGCCCAGCAGGTTGGCCACCAGCCCCGAGGCAGTGGCAATGATGAGCGGGTTGCGCAGCAGTTCGCGCGCAAAGCCATGCTGCCCGTGGCGTGCCATGGGCCATACGGCGGCCACGTTGAACAAGGGCACGCAGACACCGATCAGCACGGCAATCAGCAGCAGGCCCTGCGCGCCGGCCAGCCGCTCGGCCAGCGCCAGACCGATGAAGGAGTTGAAGCGAAACGCCACCTGCGCGCTGGCTGCGTGGTCGCGGGCGTCGATGCGCTTGCCCAGCCACGGCCAGTACGGCAGGCTGTAGGCCAGCGCAATGCCCGCCAGACCAGAAAGCAGGCCCGCGCCAATCAGGCCCGACGCGGCGCCGATGTCCACCGGGCTCCTCACGATGGACTGGAACAGCAGCACCGGAAACAGCAGGTAGTACACCAGGCTTTCCACCGGCTGCCACACCGAGCGGTTGAGTGCGGTGTAGCGACAAACCAGGTAGCCGAAGAGGATGAGGGTGAAATCGGGGAGGAGGAGCTGGGCGTAATTCACGGTGCCGAGAATACCCGAGGGGGCCGTTGTGTGCGGGTTGGCCCCTATGGGGAATCCATAGGTCTGAGCGCCATGCGTTGCGCATACGATAGGTTGGTCTTTTATCCACACAAAGGAGAACTGAATGCACCGTCGTCAATGGCTTGCTCTCACCCTTGCAGCCGCTGCTGGCAGCGCCGCGGCCCAGGGCTATCCCACCAAGGTCATCAAGCTGCAAGTGCCGTTTGCACCCGGTGGCACCACCGACATCATTGCCCGCGTGATTGCAGACCCGTTGGGCCGCGCGCTGGGCCAAAGCGTGATCGTGGAAAACAAATCGGGTGGCGGCGGCATCGTGGGCGCCAACGAAACCGCCAAGTCGGCACCCGATGGCTACACGCTCGGCGTGGCCACGGTGTCCACCACGGCGGCCAATCCGGCCATCAACCCCAAAACGCCGTACAACCCGCTGACCGATTTCACGCCCATCATCAACATTGCGGCCACGCCCAACATCATTGCGGTGCACCCCAGCTTCGCAGCCAAGGACTACAAGTCGTTCGTGGCCGAAGTCAAGAAGTCCCCTGGCAAGTATTCATACGCGTCGTCGGGCACGGGCGGCATTGGCCACCTGCAGATGGAGCTGTACAAAAATCTGTCCGGCACTTTCGTGACCCACATCCCCTACCGTGGCGCAGGCCCCGCCCTGAACGACACCGTGGCCGGCCAGGTGCCCATGATTTTTGACAACCTGCCTTCAGCACTGCCCTTCATCAAGGAAAACCGCCTGGTGCCCATCGTGGTGGCTGCACCCGAGCGCGTGGCGGCGCTGCCCAATGTGCCCACCTTCAAGGAACTGGGCCTGGAGCCAGTGAACCGCATGGCCTACTACGGCATCGTCGGGCCCAAGGGCCTGCCCAAGGAGGTGGTGGACAAGGTCAACGCAGCAGTGCGCAAGGCGCTGCAGGATCCGGCCGTGAAAAAGCGCATTGAAGAAACAGGCTCGATCATCGTGGGCAACACCCCCGACCAGTTTGCCGCGCAGATCAAGGCCGAGTACGCGGTGTACAAAGACGTGGTGGCCAAGCAGAAGCTGACGCTGGAATAATCCGGCGGCTTGCCACGCCAGCCGCCCGCAGTCCGGGCGGCTTTTTTACGTGCTATCGTTTTTAGATGCTTGCTGCCAGCCTGACCGCCATCGATACCTTTGTGGACGCCCTTTGGCTGGAGGACGGCCTGGCCCGCAACACGCTGGCCGCCTACCGGCGCGACCTCACGCTGTATGGCACCTGGCTGGCTGGCCAGCAACCCGCACTGGCACTGGATGACACGGCCGAGCACCACCTGCAGGCCTATTTTGCCGAGCGCCATGCCCAGACGCGGGCCACATCGGCCAACCGGCGCCTGACGGTGCTGCGGCGGTATTTTCACTGGGCGCTGCGTGAGCGCCGCATCAGCGCCGACCCCACCGTGCGGCTGGAGGCGGCACGCCAGCCGCTGCGCGTGCCCAAAACCCTGTCGCAGGCACAGGTGGAGGCGCTGCTCAATGCGCCCGACGTGGGCACGCCGCTGGGCCTGCGCGATCGCACCATGCTGGAGCTGATGTATGCCAGCGGCCTGCGCGTGACCGAGCTGGTCACGCTCAAGACCTTTCAGCTTGGCCTGAATGAAGGCGTATTGCGGGTGATGGGCAAGGGCAGCAAGGAGCGTCTGGTGCCGTTTGGAGAGGAGGCGCGACTGTGGATCGAGCGCTACCTGCAGGAGTCGCGCGGCATGATTCTGGGCGGCCAGCAGACCGAGGACCTGTTTGTCACCCAGCGGGGCGCCGGCATGACGCGCGTGATGTTCTGGATGATCGTCAAAAAGTGGGCGGCGGTGGCGGGCATTACCGCGCCGCTGTCCCCGCACACGCTGCGCCACGCCTTTGCCACGCATCTGCTCAACCATGGGGCCGACCTGCGGGTGGTGCAGCTGTTGCTGGGACATGTCGATATTTCCACCACCACCATCTACACCCATGTGGCGCGCGAGCGCCTGAAAGCGCTGCATTCACGCCACCACCCCCGGGGGTGACGGCGGTAACGGGGTGGCAGCGGGGATAACGGTTGAACGGTGCAGGCAGGCCCGCGCGATCTGCGCCAAAATCGGCAGCTTTCCCTGAACACCGAAAGCCGTCATGCCCTTCAAAAGCCGTCGCAGCCTGCTGGCCGCCCTGTGCCTGAGCGCCCTGGTGCCACCACTGGCCCATGCCCAATCCCAACCGGCCGCCTGGCCCGCCAAGCCCATCCGCATCGTCGTCGCTTACCCCGCAGGTGGGGTGAGCGACACGGTGGCGCGTGCGCTGGCGGACAAGCTGGCGGTGCAGCTGGGGACCCCGGTGGTCATTGAGAACAAGGCGGGCGCCAGTGGCAGCATCGGCGTGGATGCCGTGGCCAAGGCAGCGCCCGATGGCTATACCCTGGGCTTTGCCGCCATCAGCCCGTTGGCACTCAACCCCCATCTGGGCAAATCGCCGTTTGACCCGCAAAAAGACATTGCGCCCGTAGTCAGTGTCATGTATTCGCCCGTGCTGTTGCTGGGCACCCCGGCCAGCAAGGCGAAGGATTTTCGCGATCTGCTGGCCACCGCGCGCGCCAAGCCGGGGGAGATCCGCTGGACCACCTCGGGCCCGGCGTCGCTGGGCCACATCATGCTCGAGCAGATCATGGCCAGCGCACAGGTGCAGATCACCCATGTGCCCTACAAGGGGGGCGGCCAGCAGATGAACGATGCCCTCGGCGGGCAGTTTGAAGTGCTTTCCACCAATGCAGGCCCTGCGGTGCAGCAGCATGTGAAAGCGGGCAAGCTCAAGCCACTGGCCGTTGGTGCCCCTGCGCGGCTGGCCAGCCTGCCCGACGTGCCCACGCTGGCGGAGCTGGGCCTGCCTGCTGCCAACATGTCATCGCTGTTTGGCATTTACGCGCCAGCTCAGACCCCAGCTGCGGTGCTGGAGCGGCTCAATGCCGAGCTGAACAAGGCACTGGCACTGCCCGATATCCGCAGCAAGCTCGATGCCACCGACAACGTGCCCACGGGCGGCACGGCGGCCGAATTTGCCCGCCAGATTGCGCTGGAATCCGAGAACAACGCCCGCATCATCCGCAGCGCGGGCATCAAGGCCAACTGACTCTGGGGGGCGGGCAGCCGAAAGCTGCTTCTTTTTTTCCCCTCGGAGCGGGGCCTTTCACGCCGCGCGTGCCGCCCCTTTGGATGTGGGCGGCACGGTGACCGGATTAGTCTTCGTTCAGCGTTTCCGCCCAGGTGAGGGCTTGCAGGTGCGCCCAGTTGACCTGGCGGTTGGACAGGTGCAAGGACTCGGCGGCCTTGGCAAATGCGGCCTCGTCGCCGCTTTCGCAGGCGCGTGTGAGTTCGAGAAACGGCGCAAAAACGCCGGTGCCGTGCAGCAGTGCGTCCGTCACGGGTTGGGGCAAGGCCACCGATTCCAGGGCTTTTTCCAGGGGCACGCCCAGCATTACATCCAGCAGTGAGAAAACGCCCACCACAAAGGCGTTGTCGCATTCCTCGGGGGGCAGCAACTCGGCGGCCAGCAACTCCATCAGGCGACCACGCACCACCGCAGTGGTTCCCACGGCCGGCGGGGGACCGCCTGCGCGCGACGTGGTCATGAGCAAGGCGGCCCAGCGGAACAGCTTCTTGAGGCCCAGGATCATCACGGCATGGCGGAACGACGTGACTTCGCACGACAGGCCAAAGCCCGACGAGTTGATGAAACGCAGCAGGTTGAAAGACAGCGTGGGGTCTTTCTTGAGCAGGTCTTCGATCTCGGCCGTGCTGGCCTGTTTGCGCACCAGGTTGATGAGCTGGATGATGGTGGCCTGCGACGGGCGTATGGTGGTGGCCTTCACCAGCGAGGGTTTGGCGAACCAGTAGCCCTGGAACAGCTTGACCCCCAGATCCGCCATCAACTGGTATTGCTCGGGGGTTTCCACCTTTTCTGCAATCAGCGTGGCCTGGCTGTGCATGCCGGCAAATTTGACCAGCGGGCCCGCCAACTCGGGCTTGAAGGCCTGCATGTCGAGCTTGATAAAGCCCGCCAGCGGCAACCACGACACATAGCTGCGCTTGAGCACATGTTGATCGAACGCCAGCCGGAAACCCCGGGTGCGCAAGGCGTCCAGTGTGGCCACCCGGGCTTCAATTTCCTCGGCCGTGGCGCTGTCGGCGAGTGGGGGCACTTCGAGCACCACCTTGTCGGGGTGGATGAGCTCCAGGTGCCCGCCGGCGAGGCTTTCATGCGTGCAGTTGATGAATACGGTCTTCTTGCCCACCAGTGCTTCGGTGCCGGCATACGACAGGGCATTGAACAGCAGTGCGGCATCACTGGCAGCGGTATGTGAGTCCGACGCCGTGGAGCGGTCGAACAGCTCGTAACCATAGACTGCTCGGTTGGCGTCCACGATGGCTTGGCGTGCAATGATGGCCAGATTGTCGGTCTCTGTGCCGTCTGGGGCAGCCACTTCGGCTTGCGGAATGTCTTGTTCGTTGGTGCTCGACATGGATACGCTGGTAAGGGTGTTGCGGGGGGTCCGGTCCATTCTAGACCGGAGGCTCTGCCCGCAAGGTCAGTCCGTGAGCTGGTCCGCCCAGGCCAGTGCCTGCAGATGGGCAAAGTTGATTTGCTGGCTGGACAGGTGCAGGGTGCCCGCTGCACGGTCAAACACGGCGTCATCGCTGGATTCGCAGGCCTCGGCGAGCGTGAGCAGGTCGCCCAGGAAGCCTTCGCGCCGCAGCAGGGCGTCCGCGACCTCATCGGGCACGCTCAGCAGGCCGAGCGCTGATTCGATGGGCATGTTCAGCATCACGTCCAGCAGCGAGAAAATGCCCGCCACAAACGCCAGATCGGCCTCTTCAGGGGGCAGGGTTTCCAGGGCCAGCAGTTCCATCAGCCGCCCACGCACCACGGCGGTGTGGCCCACCGGCGACGGCGTGCCACTGGAGCGCGAGGCGGTCAGCAGCAGGGCCGCCCAGCGGAACAATTTTTTCAGGCCCATGAGCATCACTGCCTGGCGGAAGGATGTGATCTCGCGGTTCAGGCCAAAGCCCGAGGAGTTGATGAGCCGCATGAGGTTGAAGGCCAGTCCCGCGTCTTTTTTGAGCACTTCCTCGATGTCGTCCGTGCTGGCCTGCTTGCGCACCAGGTTGATGAGCTGGATGATGCTGGCCTGCGAGGCCGGGAGCAGCTTGGCCTCGACGAGCGCGGGGCGGGCGAACCAGTAGCCCTGGAACAGATCAATGCCCTGGCTGGAAACCATGTCGTATTGCTGCGCGGTTTCCACTTTCTCGGCAATCAGCTCGGCCTGCGAATGCCGGCCGGCATAGCTGATCAGCACGGCCAGCTGGTCGGGGGCGAGCACCGACAGATCCAGCTTGATGTAGTCTGCCAGCGGCAACCAGGGCGCGTAGGCGGATTCGAGCACGGTGTGGTTGAACGCCAGGTGAAAGCCGCGTTCGCGCAACCCCGCCAGAATGGGCAGGCGGGCCACCACCTCGGCGCTGGCGGCATGGCCCAAGGGGGGGATTTCGAGCACGACCTTGTCGGGGTCCAACAGTTCGAGGTGACCACCCGCCAGGCTTTCATGGGTGCAGTTGACGAAGATGAGCTTCTTGCCCACCAGCTCTTCGGTTCCGGCATGGGAGAGCGCGGTGAACACCAAAATGACATCGGTGGCGGCCGTATGCCCTGCGCCTGTGCGTGAGCGGTTGAACAGCTCATAGCCCACCACCATGTGCTGCGCGTTCACGATCGCCTGCCGCGCAATCATGGCAACAGACGACTGGTTGGGGGGCGGCGGTGAGTTGGCACCGTTGGCAGGATGTGTGGACATGGGGTGGGGGGTGTTGGTTTCAGCGTGCCAAGAATGCCGGACGCGGCGTTGGCGGATTGTAGAAAAGTTCGGCGTTTAGGGCGCCTGGATCACCCCTGCTGCAGCCACAGCAATTCGGCTTCGGTAAAGCCGGCGCTGCGGCGTGCGGCCTCGTTGAACGGGGGCTTGAGCCGGGGCGCATCGTATTGGCGCACGAGCTGGCCATAAAGGCTTTCGGGGTCCAGCCCCTGGCGCGCGCACAGCCAGCGGTACCAGTGGTTGCCAATGGCCACGTGGCCCACCTCGTCACGCAGGATGGTGTCCAGGATGTCCACGGCAGCCAGTGCATCGGGGGTGCCCACCTGGCGCAGCTTGCGCTGGATCTGCGGCGTGGCGTCCAGGCCGCGCGCTTCCATGGTGCGGGGCACCAGGGCCATGCGGGCGACGATGTCGTGCTGCGTTTTCTCGCACATGGTCCACAGACCCTGGTGGGCCGGGAAATCGCCATAGTCGTGGCCCTGGCGGCGCAGGTGGTCGCGCAGCAGCCTGAAGTGCTGGGCCTCTTCGGCCGCCACGCGCAGCCAGTCGAGGTAATAGGCCGGCGGCATGCCATCAAAACGCCAGACCGCATCAAGGGCCAGGTTGATGGCGTTGAACTCAATGTGCGCAATGGCGTGGATGAGGATGGCACGGCCCTGTGCGGTGGCCGGGGAGCGGCGCGCGACCTCGGTGTGGCGCAGCAGGGCGGGGCGCTCGGGGTGGCCGGGCAGGGCGGCGGCCTCTGGCGGGGGTGCAGGGGCTCGTTCTGCTATTAAAAGCATAGCTGCCTGCGCTTGAAGGTCAAGCGTTGCGGCCGCTTTTTGTTCTGGGTCTGAGAGGCACAAGACCTGCAGTGCACGTTGGCGAAGCTCCATCCTTACAATTCTAGGCCCTGCCTGGAGTTGGTTGGAGGGCCAGAGCAGATGCTTTGTAACCAACCGGCAGATCCATTTTTTACGGAGTGTGTTGCATGGCGATTTACGAACTCGATGGCGTGGCCCCGCGCGTGGCGGCCTCGGCCTGGGTGGCCGACACCGCGCAGGTGATCGGCAACGTGGTGCTGGGCGAGAACGCCAGCGTGTGGTTTGGCACGGTGGTGCGCGGCGACACCGAGGCCATCACCATCGGCGCAGGCACCAATATCCAGGATGCGAGCGTGCTGCACGCCGACTTCGGCCAGCCGCTGGTAATCGGTGAGCGCGTGACGGTGGGCCACCAGGTCATGCTGCACGGTTGCACCATTGGCGACGAAACGCTGATCGGCATTGGCGCCATCGTGCTCAACGGCGCCAGAATCGGCAAGAACTGCCTGGTGGGCGCGGGCGCGCTGGTGACCGAGGGCAAAGAGTTTCCCGATGGCTCCATGATCATCGGTAGCCCTGCCAAGGCCGTGCGTGAACTGAGCCCTGAGCAGATCGAAGGCCTGCGCCAGAGCGCCCGGCACTACATGGACAACGCGCGCCGCTTTCAAAGCGGCCTGCGCAAGCTGGCCTGAAGCCCGCCCACCGAGCCCGACTTTTTTCTGGAATCCCTGCGTGTCTGAACTCCACAAGTTTCTTTTCGATGGCATGCCCGTGCGCGGCATGCTGGTGCGCCTGACCGAGGCATGGACCGAGATCCTGCGCGTGCGCGCGAGCAACTCCGCCACTGGCGCCTACCCTGCACCCGTGAGCGAACTGCTCGGCGAAATGGCCGCAGCCGGCGTGCTGATGCAGTCGAACATCAAGTTCAACGGCGCGCTGGTGCTGCAGATTTTTGGTGACGGGCCGGTCAAGCTGGCGGTGGCCGAGGTGCAATCCGACCTGAGCCTGCGTGCCACCGCCACGGTGAACGGCCCTGTGGCCGACGATGCGCGGCTGAGCCAGATGCTCAATGTGGCCGGTGGCGGACGCTGTGCCATCACGCTCGACCCCAAGGACCGCCACCCGGGCCAGCAACCCTATCAGGGCGTGGTGCCACTGCACGGCGACCACCATGAAAAGCTGGAGCGCCTGTCGGATGTGCTGCAGCACTACATGCTGCAGTCCGAGCAGCTTGATACGGTGCTGGTGCTGGCTGCCAACGACACCGTGGCGGCCGGCCTGCTGATCCAGCGCATGCCCCTCAAGGGCGAGGGCAACCTGGCTGCGGGCCTGACGCACCGCGAAAACGAAGACCAGATCGGCCGCAACGAGGACTACAACCGCATTGCCCACCTGGCATCAAGCCTGACCCGAGAAGAGCTGCTGACGTTGGACGTGGACACCATCCTGCGCCGCCTTTTCTGGGAAGAAAAGCTGCTGCGTTTCGAGCCGCAGCAGGGCGACACCGGACCTCGTTTTGCGTGCAGCTGCAGCCGCGAGCGCGTGGGCAACATGTTGCGCAGCCTGGGCCGGGACGAGATCGAGAGCATTCTGGCCGAGCGCGATGACGTCGAGGTGGGCTGCGAATTCTGTGGGCAGCAATACCGTTTTGACGCGGTGGATGCGGCGCAGATTTTTGTCTCTCCCATGATCAGCCAGCAGCCTGTGCCGCCTGCCATTCAATAATTCACCCCTCAACGGTCGGCAGCGCCCCGGCCGGTGAGGGCGCTGAACAGGCGATGCTCGCATTCGGGGTCGCTGCATTTCTCGCAGTCCCAGGCGCGCAGGCGCATGGGTTTAGCATCCGACACGTCGTTTGCGCTTATCGCATAAGGCTTAACAGCTATTGAATTAATAGCGTTTAGCGCGTTTTCGACCCGCTCGGGACCTTGGCCATACACCACGTGGTAGCGCACGGCAGCATCCGCCAGCAAGGCGCGCAGGTGTGCATCGCAGGCCTCGCGCCGGGCTTGTTCGGGTGCGGCGCAGGGCAGGTCCAGCCCCATCAGCAAGGTGATGGCGGCGCTGTGCAGGGTGTGGCGGATCGCGGTGGGCAGCTGTGGAGCGTCTGCCACGGCAATCTCCTGTGCCGTCATGGCGGAGTCTGCCAGTCGGTGCTGAAGGGCCTCGGCCAATGCGGGGGCGCCGGTGCCGGGTGCACCCAGCAGGGCAATGGTCTGCTGTGCAGGCACGGTGGCGATGAAGGATGCAGCCCGGCAGCTCAGCGGGGCATGTAGTGCACGTAAACCTCGTTGGGCTTGACCATGCCCAGCTCGCTGCGTGCCTTTTCTTCCACCATGTCCAAGCCCTCCTTGAGGTCGTGCACCTCGGAGTTCAGGCGCTCATTGGCCTGCCGGGCCCGGTCGTTTGCGGCGATCTGCTCATCGAGCTGACGCTGCATCTCCTGGACACGGGGAATGCTTCCCCGGCCCAGCCAGAGCTGGGCATGAAGGACTGCCAGCAGGGCCAGCAGGACAACGGGCACAAGACGAAAACCCATGGCCTAAATGGTACGCCTTGCCGGGGCCTGCGTTGCGTCCGGTCGTGCTGGCGCCGCCCTAGGGCGCCGGGGGGCGCCTGAGCGATCGCAGCAGGACCGGGCAGCTGGCATGGTTTAGCGCAGGTTGTAGAACGCCGCGCGGCCCGGGTAGTGGGCAATCTCGCCCAGGTCTTCCTCGATGCGCAGCAGCTGGTTGTACTTGGCGATGCGGTCCGAGCGCGACAGCGAGCCGGTCTTGATCTGGCCTGCGTTGGTGCCCACGGCGATGTCGGCAATGGTGCTGTCTTCGGTTTCGCCCGAGCGGTGCGAGATCACGGCGGTGTAGCCCGCGCGCTTGGCCATCTCGATGGCGGCGAAGGTTTCGGTCAGCGTGCCGATCTGGTTGATCTTGATGAGGATCGAGTTGGCGATGCGCTTGTCGATGCCTTCCTTCAGGATCTTGGTGTTGGTCACGAACAGGTCGTCGCCCACCAGCTGCACGTTCTTGCCCAGGCGCTCGGTCAGGATCTTCCAGCCGTCCCAGTCGCCTTCGTGCATGCCGTCTTCGATGCTGATGATGGGGTACTTGTCGCACCACGATGCCAGCATGTCGGTCCATTGCTGGGCGGTGAGCTTGAGGCCGCCTTCGCCCTCCAGCACATACATGCCGTCCTTGTAGAACTCGCTGGCGGCGCAATCGAGGCCCAGGGCGATCTGCTCGCCGGCGGTGTAGCCTGCGGCTTCGATGGCCTGCAGGATCAGCTGGATGGCGGCTTCATGGTTTTCAACGCTGGGCGCAAAGCCGCCCTCGTCGCCCACGGCGGTGCTCATGCCCTTGTCGTGGATGATCTTCTTGAGCGCATGGAACACCTCGGCACCCCAGCGCACGGCTTCGCGGAAAGTGGGGGCGCCCACAGGGATGATCATGAACTCTTGCAGATCGAGGCTGTTGTTGGCGTGCGCGCCACCGTTGATGACGTTCATCATCGGCACGGGCAGCTGCATGCCGCCCATGCCGCCCAGGTAGCGGTACAGGGGCAGGCCGGACTCTTCGGCGGCGGCGCGGGCCACGGCCATGGAGACGGCCAGCATGGCGTTGGCGCCCAGGCGGCTCTTGTTATCGGTGCCGTCGAGGTCGATCAGGGTCTTGTCCAGGAAGGCTTGTTCCGACGCGTCCAGGCCGAGCACGGCCTCGGAGATTTCGGTGTTGATGTGCTCGACGGCCTTGAGCACGCCCTTGCCCAGGT
>ERZ724525.792-NODE-792-length-18213-cov-5.117359_pt1 | contig 18213 bp, 9 predicted proteins | sample MGYA00376058_ERZ724525 | MGnify/ENA primary metagenome ERZ724525 (study PRJEB28724, sample SAMN07190888) | wastewater metagenome | isolation source: influent of sewage treatment plant in Hong Hong | place: USA: Christiansburg, Virginia | collected 2016-03-01 ... | reverse complement strand
TTTTTAATTTCCAAAATTATAGCGCAGCGTAAATCCTGAACGAATGTTTGTTATTGGAAATGCTGTTGAAATAACTGCTTTAGAAAATTGATGATCGTAGAAGAAAATAGCCGTGAAATTTTTACTAAATGAATAATCTGCAGTTAATTTAAACGACCACATATTGTTACCTCCACCAAGTTGATTGTTATCATAATCTAAATAACGCACAATTGTTTTACTGGTACGTAAAGTGAAATCTCCTTTTATATTAATATCGCTTTTAATCATACCTTGAGCATTATCTGCTAATCTTGAATTAATTTGAACACCTTTAATTCTATAACCTACACGAACGGTATAATCATTTCCTTGAGCTTCTGTTAATAGATTATTATCAAAACTCATATTTAAACTTCTGTCTCTTTTAATTTCAGCCATAATGTTTAATGAATTTTTAAGTTCAAAATCAAAACGTGCTAATGGATTAAATTGTTCCGTTAAGTTGACATTTGATGTAATATAGTCGGCATAAATATTACCATTTTGATCTCTTTCCTCTGGATTTAAGTTGCTTCTAAATGAATTCACACTATAATTAGAACGATATCCATGTTGAATAGAAAAACGTTTGAAATTATCTTTAAACCAAGACAGCTTCATTAAACCTGTATACTTCAGCGTCCAGTTTGGCAATGGAAAACTAGAAAACAAACCAGTTTGTACAGAAGATGTTTTCGTTCCCGTGTAAGCTGATAAAAACGCAGGAACTAATACACGCTGACTATTTTTTCCAAATCCATCTGGAAAACCATCCAAATCCAAGGAATAATTGGCAACACCATGATATTGGTCGGCTAAACGAAAGGCAACAGCGTAACGATTTTTACGGAATCTCTCAAAAATTTCTGATTGATTTTCGTCGCTAGTTTTAAAAGCTGTTTTAATCATAATAGTAGAAATACTATAATTTCCAGTACTATACGGTGAAAGTGAATTGTAAATTCCGCCAACAGCATCATATTGTTCCGAGTAATTTTCAGTAATATTTCTTTCTGCATTCACATCAATTACTAAATCTGGGATAAATTCAATTTTAGCAGTGTAATCAAATTTTTTAGATTTGATTTGAGAAAAGCTTTGATTAAATTCTGGATAATTGGTTAAATAACCTCTTTTTGCCGCTTCATATCTAATGTCCGATTGATCTCCGAAAACGAATCCTAAAGTTGGGCGCGAAGTTCCGAAAAAACCTAATCCTGGCAAATATCCTGGCAATAATGTTCCGCCAGATTCAGTATAATTTACTTGAATATTTTTAATAGAAGTTAACAAACCTATTCCAAATTTCGCTAAACTACTTCTTTCTTCTTGAATTACTTTTGGAGTTGTATTGGTAACTTTTTCACCTGGTTTAGGTGGTGTTTTTTTAGTTGTAACAGGCTGTTTTTTCTGTTTTTTTGCTGTTAAACCAATATATTTATAAAATGCAACCATATCTAAGGCAGCATTTATTTTATGTGAATTGGCATTCTGAATCGTATTTCCTAATTGATAGGTTGTTCCGTCTAACGCTTGAAAAGTTGAAAAAGCATCTGACGAGCGTTGCCAACTGTAATCTCCAGTATATACGTAAGATGATTTAACAAAACTTAATGCTGGAATTTTATTTATTGGTAATTCATAATTAGCTGTTAATTGTTGGTTGTGCGTGTTTGCTGTACCAAAATTCCAGTAATCATTCCAAATGTCTAAATCATTTATTGGATTATTAGAAGCATCAAAATAATTACGAACAATGTTATTATTAGCTGCTGTATAATTTATTTTTAACGATTTAGTAATTGGGAAATTTACGCCATATTGATAATTAAAGAAATAATTTCTTCTGTATAACGGATCTAAACCAATACCTTGAACATCAATTAAACGGAATTGTTGACGATTAAATTGACGAATAATATTAGAATTAAAAGTAATATTACTTGGCAAGAAATTGAAATTGAAATCGCTTATGGCTTTATAGTAGCCATTTTTCTTTAAAAACTTACTCTTTTTAAAAGGCTCAATAGATAATGGCTTAAAAGAATATGCATAATCTAAAGATGACTTTTGTTGCTGATCTACTAAACTTTGTACTTGAAAATCATGATGCAACATTTCATTAAATGAATACGAAAGCGTTACATTTTCTACATCATAAAAACGTTGTTTTTGTTTTTCGGCTCTATCTTTTTTAACGCCAATAAAGTTTACACTTGTACGCTTAGTATAATCGATAGCGCGATTTTCAATTTCGTCTTTTTTATTTGGGTCAGATTCGGCAGCAAGAACATCTTTTAGTTCTAAATCTTGATATAAAGGATCGTATTTTGGAGTAATAATTTGTTCACCCACTGCATAATTAAATGGTAAATTAATTTTCCATTTTTTTGGTAACAATTGTCCTACATTAAAATTAGAAACAATGTCGTATTGTTTTACATCTTCTCTACTTCTTTCATTAGGACCTTCTTCTAGTGCTCCAAAACCAATTGTACTTACACGACCAGTAGCAGAAAAAGTGGCAAAGTCGGCTAAATTGGTATCTAAATTTGCCACAGCAGCATAACCCCCTTTGTTATCCATTTCAGACATACGAAGTTCATTAAACCATACTTCTCCTCTAATAGGACCTGTTGCTGATGGATCGGGGTTTTTTAATCCGACCATTAGGGTTCTTACTTGTCCGAAGTTTGGCGTTCCCTTAATACCAATAGTCATTCTATCTTTTGTTGAACCTAGTTTTGGGTTTGATTCTTTTAAATACGAAATTCCGTTAACATCAGTGTTTGAACTTAATTCTGCATCTCCAGCAATCTTCAAACTTTTAATTTTTGAAAGCAACGCTAATGGCAATTCAATTTCATTTTCTGCTAGCCAAACATCTTCTGCAGCACGCGCATTTAAGGAACTTACTTTTAATGGCATTTCTATTTGATAGAAGTTATCTGTAAAATCGTTTCCTAAACGGATAAAAGCTACCATTTCATCATTTTCTAAAGGATCTGTATCAGACTGCAAAGGTTCTGCGTGTAAAAACATACGTAGTTTTTTATACTGACGCATATCTACATTTACATTTTTAAATACGGCTCTGGCATCATTTTCTTCTAATCCACCAGCTCCAACATTTGCTGGATCTTTTTTATATACTCTTAACGATAATGATTGCTCATTTTGATTGATAACCGTGTTGTTATTGTATAATTGTTCTCTATCTACACCTGGAGGTGCTACATAAGGAATTGGAGTTCTACTTCCGTTTTCTTGAACATTAATAGCCACTACATCGAAACCTGTATCGTCATCAGAAACAGTGGCGTCAACTGCGTCTAATGTGTTTACATATCTTCTCCATTCTCCACGAACTAAATCTAAAGTTCCTAAACGAAGTGTTACTTCTTCATTAAAACCTGTTAGAAACATTCTCATGAAACGGATGGTTCTAAAATCGGTAATTGGACCTTCAATGTTAGCAGCTGTTGCTTCTAAAATTGGAATTTTATATTGCACCCATCTAACCGGTGTTGCATCTCCATTTGGAACTGACCCTGAAGTTGTTAATACATCAGATACATAATTTTGACCAACAACTGGATTTGGAGAAATTGGAATATTAAATTTATAATACGCATTAATGGTATTCATGGTATTATCTCTATTTAAATCTTCCACATCTGGAAGAGTTGAATTTCCTCGATTGGTATCAGTAACTGTAATTGGTGAATTATTTTCTAACCCGTTATAATTTTTATATCTATCTAAAATAGTTCCTGTAGCGTTTAAATAATAATTATAGTTATCTGCAGAAGCATCACCTAAAGCTGCAAAGGCTGGGAATTTAACTTTTTCCTCATTATCATTTAGTCCGTTTAACCCTACGTCTTGAACGCTTCTATTGCCTTCATTCGTATCAAAAGCATAAATTAACGATTGTGAAGCTGGAACTTTACCCCAATTGTTTGAATAAGTGGGTTGAGTGCCTCCGTTTTCTGGCAATCCATTTTCATATTGTTTTCTACCATCTTTTAAAACATCTTCACTAATTTCTCCTAAATTTAGAGTTAATGTTCCAGTATTTGTTGGACTTGTAACATCTGGGGTAGTACCATAATAAGGATCCATCATCCAAAATTGTACATATTCTACATTGGATTGTTCAAAGTTTGTTGTATTGATAGCACGCATAATTCCTCCCCAATTGTTAGATGCGTCTAAAGGAGAAAATTGGTTATTTGATGCTGCTAACGGATTGTAATTATAAGGACCACGTTCTCTCGGATAGTATGTTAAATCTAAAGTATTAATTACATTAGATTGTCCTTGAGGAATATCAATATTTGGAAATAATTCTTGGCTAAATATTCTTCTTGTTTTGTTTGTTGAAATATCGTTATCATCAATACCTGTAGGTGGATCAACATAAAAAACAGGATCAATATTGTACCAAGACAACTTCGCTCTTTTGTATCCATAAGCCAAATCATCTTCGTTTAATTCTCCACCAAAACCGATTGGAGTACTCGCTAACGACCAAGATAAAGGTGATTTTAAATCGATATTAGATTGAGAACCTTCAAAATCGTCAATGTAAGATGTAGGTTCTCCATTAAAATCTGCTGCTTTTGGTGCATTTGGAAATAAATAGGCAAATTCTCCACGGAAAGACAAATTAGAAGGTACTTCTGTTTCTATGTTTGGTAGTTTATTTACTAATCTTGTAAAGAAAGGCACTTCTGTAGAGAAATTAGTGTTTAAACCAACAATTGTATTGTTTACTGATTCTTGATTGTAATCCGCTTTTTGCGTAAAAGGTCTTTCTGTCATTTTTAGGAAAGTAGCACCAACTAAAAATTTATCATTAAATTTATGTTCTACATTTAAACCATAAAAACGTTTAGTTTGTTGTCCGAAAACGGAATTATTTTCTAAAGACACATTTATCGGAGTATTTGAAGCCAACAAAGAAGGATCCAAAATTTGTACTCTACCTGCTTGATAATTCACGGTATAATCTACACCTTCCACTAAAATTCTTCCTCCAGCTGAAACTACAACACTTCCTTGTGGTACATTAAAAGCACCTAAAGAAATTCCGTCACCACCAGAAGATTTAAAACTACCTTTTAATTTGAATTTATTTTTAGCACTTTCTTGTAAAGCAGCCGCTTGCGTAGATTTATATAATGTTCTGAAAACATATTTTGCTTGATTGGTGTTGTACAACAAAGGATCATCATAATCATCAGCACCAATACTTAATTTATCAAATAAGTGTTTTCCGAAAGGCTCAACTGTTGTGAAAATAATTCGTCCATATTGAGCATCTACCGTTATACCTGGATAAAAATCGAAAAAACCATCTCCATTTGGTTGTGGATCATTCGTGAAATTTAATTTATCTAAATTAAATACTTTTAATAAAGGCGTATTTGCCACATTTGCTGGTAAAGTATCGATACCAGATTGTGTAATATAATTTAAAGGTGAAGGATCTTGGTATAAGATATTAAATTTAAAATCTTGTTGTTGCAATTGATTTCCACCTGGAATTTGGTAGATGTTTTTCATCATTAAATCCCAACTTGGTTCACTTACATTGATTAAACTTCCTTTTAACATTTTTAAAAGTAGCGCTTGAGTTGTTGGCACACCTAATGGATCAACTGTTGTAGATTCTACTCCGTCATTGGCAAATTCTCCTACTTGATACACTTCACCACCAACTGTATATTGGTACGCTACCGCTAAAACCTCATCATTTTGTAATTTTTGATTTAAGGAAATATAACCTAGTTGTGGATGATATGTATATTCTGAAGAAGATAATTTTCTTGCATTTTCTAATTTCGAATAATCAATTCCTTCATTCATGCCCGAATTATTGAAACCACTACCAGCAGTAGCAATTTCTCTAATATTGCTATTTAAGAAATTTGAACCAATTAAACCCGGATTGAATTGATTGTTTTTATTGTCTGTTGGAGAGTTTGGTGGCACAATAACAAATCCAGCATCTGACACACCAATAATTTCAGAATCAGGAATTGGAGTTAATCCATCTGTTAATTGTGATTCTCCTAAATCTTGTAAAGCAATAATATTTCTTAGGTTGTTGTCGGTAGTTGTAACTCTATTTTGCTTATTGGTTATCCAAACTTCAATTCTAGTAATTTGCGCACGAGAATCGATTACTGGATAATTTCTTAGAGCTTTATCGTAGTTATTTCTAAAATATTGTGATAAGAAATAGTGTTTGTCAGAATCATATTCTAAGGCAAAGAAATCAAACTCTTGAATGGTTCCGCCACCCTGTGTTGTGATTGATTTTGATTGTGATTTTTGCTCAGAAAAAACTCCTGTAAATGTTGTTTTTCCAAATTGAAATTGCGCTTTTACTCCAAATAAACTTTGTGCGCCACGAATCAAAGAATTTGAAATTGGAAAACTCACATTACCGACTTCAATTTTTTGCAAGATATCATCTTCCGTTGGCGTATAATCTAGTTTAATTAAATTTTGGAAAGCGAAAGTGGATTGTGTATCGTAATTAATATTTACATTTAATCTTGTTCCCACTTTACCTTGTAAACCCATTGAAATTCGCTGATTAAAGTCGAATGCCATTGTTTTTCTATTTCTTGGTGAAAACGAAGGATTGTCTTGTTTGGTAAATCGAACACCTAAATCAATTTCAACGGAACCGCTTGGTTTTACATCAATGGTATTTCCTCCAAAAATAGCTTCAAAAAATTTATTATTTACATAAAACCTTGGAAGTAAATTTTTTCTAGCTTCGTCAGAACCTGCTCTTAATCCGTCAACAGCATTTAATTTTTCTTGAAAATACTTACGCATCGTTTCCTTTCTAACTAGCTTCTCATATTCTTCAGGTGTTAAAATTAATGGATAATTTATATTAAATCCATCAACAGAAGCGGTATAAATATATCTATTCGTTACAGGATCATAGGTATAAGCATCAATAATACTTTTAGGATTTGGCATAGCAATTTGCCCAACACTATAACCCGTTTTTGTTGAATCTTGCTCCTCTACTGGAGTTTCTTGTGCAAATGAAAATACACTTGCAAACAGCATAAAAAAGAAACTGCTGGTTTTTGAAACTATATTTTTGAATAATTTTTTCATATGTTTAAAGCATATTATTTAAAGGAAACATATGAATCACTTCCATTTTTAATGGTGTTTGCTTTGGCAAACTATTTGTTAATTGTGATTTCAAATTATAATACTTTTAAAGCTTGTTTGATTAAATCTTCAACCGTTGCGGCTGGGCTATTAGCAATAATTTTTTCTAATACTTTTTCGGCATTTTTTCTGATATAGCCTAAAACTTCTAATGCAGATAACGCTTCTTCTTTGTTTGTATTGTATGAACCACCAGAAATTTCTTCGATAGCATATATTTTTAACACTTTGTCTTTCAGATCTAAAATCACCCTTTGTGCTGTTTTTAGCCCAATTCCTTTAATTGATTGAACCGTTCCTACATCATTGGAAGCAATGGCTTGAATAATTTGTTCTGGGTTTAACGACGAAAGCATCGTTCTGGCCGTATTCGCACCAATTCCTGAAACAGAAATTAACAATTTAAACAATTCTCTTTCTTTTTTATCGGCAAAACCAAATAAGGAATGTGAATCTTCTTTGACTTGCAAATAAGTATATAATTTGATATTTTCAGATTCAGGAATTTGAGAATAAGTATGTAATGAAATATGAATTTCATAACCAACTCCATTACATTCTATCACCACTTCTGTGGGCGTTTTTTCTACTAATTTTCCTTGAATGTGTGCAATCATATATTTTTTTAACCGCTAAGCTCGCCATGAATTTGCAAGGTTCGCAAAGTTTTTTAAATTATTAAATTATAAATTCCGTAAAATCGTAATTCCAACTTTGTAAATTATTTTTTACTTGGCTCTTTTTACTTTTTACTTTTTACTTTTAGTTGATTTCTCTTCTTTTCTTGCGCGTCAACTACTGCTACTGCAGCCATGTTAACCATTTCTTCTACACTTGCTCCTAATTGGAAAATATGCACTGGTTTTTCTAATCCCATCATAATTGGTCCAATAGAAACTACTTTATCTAATTCTTTTAGCATTTTGTAGGTAATGTTTGCCGCATCTAAATTAGGGAAAATTAAAGTATTTACCTTTTTATTGGCTAATTTTGAAAATGGAAACTTACTCTTTAACATCTCTGGATTTAAAGCGAAGTCGGTTTGAATTTCTCCATCAACAATTAGCTCAGGATGATTTTCGTGTAAATATTTTACCGCTTCTCTAACTTTTATTGGACTTTCATTTGAAGACGAACCAAAATTGGAGAATGAAATCATAGCAATAACAGGCTCTACACCAAACATTCTTGCTGTTTTAGCTGTCATTAAAGCAATTTTTGCTAATTCTTCCGCAGATGGATTTGGATTAATGGCGGTATCCGATAAAAATAATGGTCCACGCTTAGTATTCATGATATTTGTTGTGGCAATTCGGCTTACACCTTGTTGTCTGTCAATTAATTCCATTACGGGTTTCACCACATTTGGATAACTACGAGAATATCCTGTTACCAAACAATCTGCATCACCAGCGTTTATCATCATCGCCGCGAAATAGTTGCGTTCACGCATCCATTTTTGAGCATCTAATAATGAAATTCCTCTTCTTTGTCTGGTTTTCCAGAAATACTGCGCGTATTTTTCTCTGGTTTTGTCTTCCTCTTTAGATTTCGGATCGATGATTTTTAATTCGGCATCAAAACCAATTTCTTCTTTTAATTCTTGGATAATTTCTAAATTACCTAATAAAATTGGGATTCCAATTCCTTCCTCATGCACAATTTGAGCCGCTTTTAAAACATCTAATTGATCTGCTTCTGCAAAAACAATTTTTTTAGGATCGGTTTTCGCTCTATTGAAAAGTAATTTTACAATTTTATTATCGCCACCTAAACGTTCTTGTAGTTCATCGGCGTATTTTTCCCAATCTGTAATTTCAATATCTGCTACACCACTTTCCATTGCTGCTTTGGCCACCGCAGGAGAAATCGCAGAAATTAATCGCGGGTCAAATGGCTTTGGAATGATATAATCTTTACCAAAAACCAGTTTCTTTTCGCCATATGCAATATTTACTTGCTCTGGAACGGGTGTTTTTGCTAATTCAGCTAAAGCTCTAACGGCAGCCATTTTCATCGCTTCGTTAATTTTTCGAGCTCTAACATCTAACGCACCACGGAAAATATAAGGAAATCCTAAAACGTTATTTACTTGGTTCGGATAATCCGAACGACCTGTTGCCATAATGATATCTTCACGCGTATTAATTGCTACGTTATAATCAATTTCTGGTTCTGGATTCGCCATCGCAAACACAATTGGATTGGCTGCCATTGACAATAACATCTCTGGTTTTAAAATATTTCCAACCGATAATCCTAAGAACATATCGGCATCTTTTATAATTTCAGATAATGGTGCAGGATCACAAGATTTTGCATAACGCATTTGTAATTCGGAAACATCATCCCTGCAAGTGGTTAGTAAACCATTTACGTCGAACATATATAAATTCTCAGGTTTCACGCCTAATAAAACGTATAAATTCGCGCAAGCTAAAGCCGCTGAACCTGCTCCTGAAACTACAACTTTTACTTTCGTAATGTCTTTTTCAGCAATTTCTAAAGCATTTAAAAAGGCCGCTGAAGAAATAATTGCTGTTCCATGTTGGTCGTCATGCATTACAGGAATATCTAGTTCTTCTACCAATCTTCTTTCAATTTCGAAAGATTCTGGTGCTTTGATATCTTCAAGGTTAATTCCACCAAAAGTTGGTGCAATCGCTTTTACGGTTTCAACGAATTTATCAATATCTGTTGCATCCACTTCAATATCAAAAACGTCAATATCTGAAAATATTTTAAACAACAATGCTTTTCCTTCCATTACAGGCTTTGAAGCTTCCGGACCAATATTCCCTAGCCCTAAAACGGCGGTTCCATTAGTAATTACAGCTACTAAATTTCCTTTAGCGGTATATTTATAAACGTTATTTACATCTTTTGCAATTTCCAAACATGGCTCTGCCACTCCTGGCGAATAAGCCAAAGACAAATCTCGTTGGGTAGCATATTTTTTAGTAGGCACGACCTGAATTTTACCTGGGGTAGGTTTGGCGTGATATAGTAAGGCTTCTCTTCTTTTATTATTACTTTTAGACATATATAATCATTTGCATCAACTTACAAAGATAAAAGAAGCTATGAAATAAGAAAAGAATTAATGAAATAGTTTTAAAATAAAAAGCTGCAATACAAATTACAGCTCTAAACTAAAAATATAATAATACAGCTAACTTCAAGAATGTATTATTTGTTTGATATTGATATTATCTGGCAATCTTCCTACATTTTGTAATTTAATTGTCGCTAATTTTTGAGCAATGGTTACACAATCTTCAAGTGATTTGCTTTCAATTTGTGCGTATAAAAAACCGGTCCAAAACGCATCACCTGCACCAGTTGTGTCTTTAATCTCGTCTATTTTTAAAGCCGGCTGAAACAACAAACCTTCTTTTAAATCGGAAACCACCACTCCATTTTTGCCTTTTGTCAAACAAATTGTAGAAGCACCTAATTGGTGAAAATAATTAAAAATAAATTCTTCTGATTTTACTTCCGCAAACAATCTGTAGCAATCGTCTTCACTTAGTTTTACTAATGGATCATTGGCTAAATATTCTTTTAAAACTTCTTTAGCTTCTTCTCTATTGGGCCAAATTCTTTCAGAAAAATTAATATCAATACTTAATTTAACACCTAATTCGGCTGCTTTTTTAGCTCGATTTAAAATGGTTTGTCGGGCTGGGTTTTTGCTTAAAGCGAAACAAGTCGTATGAAAAATCTTAGCTTGCGCAATGACATTATCTGGCAATTGTTCTTCGAAAATTTCGCAATCCGCTTGTCGATACGGAATAAAATCTGGTGTTTCTGTTGATTTTGAGACAAAAATTACGGAAGTTGGAGCTGATTCCGTCATTCTAATATGCTGCACATTCACTTGATTGGATTTTAATTTTCTAATCACATAATCGCCCAATCCATCTTGACCGCAAGAAGCAACCAAAACAGCATTTAAACCTAAACGAGAAGCATTTACTGCCACATTTGTTGGTGAACCACCTAAAAAACGATGGTAATCTTTGGTTCTATTAATAGACGTATTGACTTCATGGCCAATAAAATCAATTAAAATTTCACCTATACTTATGATATCTATAGTTTTCAACTTAAAATAATAATTTAAAATTATGATGTAAAGATTGTTCTAACAAAACACATGCTGCTGCACTCCAAGCGCAAAAAGCCACACCATTAGGTGCTTGCGTATTTGTGTTGAAATTTTCGTAAAAAGAATAATCTGCAACCGCATTTGCAGCATTTATTTTTTCTAATAATGTTGTCGCTTCAATAGTTTGATTTTTACTTAAAAAAGCTAAACCAACAAATCCGTTTACCATAGACCAACTTCCTCCGTTATGAAATTCGTAAGGAAAATTTCTGAATTCATATTTGCAATTGTTCTTTAATAAATTCCAATGTTCGTCTTCTGGAAAAACGGGTGGCCAAAAGGCAGGCACTAATCCTAATTTTGTTTCTTCAGCTACTTTTGAAGCGTAATTTAAAATTTTTGTTTTTGTTGCTTCATTTCCAATATCTAACAAAACCACAAGTGCATTGGCAAAAGCATCAAATTGCGTTTTATAACCTGACGGCGAAAAAGAACACGGTAAATAATCTTGAAAATTCACTTCATCATAAGCGCGTTCATGATATAAATCAAGCCCCATTTCTACCATTAAGGTTTTAGAATGTGGTGCAAAATTAATTTCAATCTGTTCTATAATTTTATCAATTTTTTCAGCAATTTCATGTTTACAAATAAAATGATTGTAACTTTTTAAAGCCCAAATTCGCAACAACTGATCGTATAAAACGTAGCCATCGGTAATGTATTCATCTGCCCAATTTCCTGAAAGTGGTACATATACTAAATGTTTGTTATTGAATTCCCAAGCGTTTAGAAGCTGTAAGGCTTTTTCAATATGGGCTTGATATTTTTGTACGAATTCTGGCTGATTTTGATGCTTTGCATATTGACAAATTCCTATAACGAACCAAGTAACGGCGTCAACTCTTCCTGCTAAACCACCGTAACTGACTTCATTCTTTTCTTCAGAAAGTAAAACATTTGATGGAATGGTTCCAATTTCATGTTGATGATTGGCTAAAGTTTCTAAAGTACTTTTGAAGGTTGCAATTAGTTTTTCATCGGCGGAAGCCAAAGCAGCTAAACCACAAATTACACCATCTCTTGCCCAAACACGTTGGTAATTAGACGTGTTTTCGGCACTAGCCAAAAACCCGTTATCAGTACTTACTTCGTGAAGTAACGCTATAGCTTTATGATAAGATAAATTATTCATTGACTGCTTTTTTAGTTGAAATAGACAAGGTAAAAACAGCTGCCAACACTAATAAAACACCAGCAAATGTGATGGCTAATCTTGGATCGTTATTTAAAAAATGCTTCATAATGTATCCAAAAGTTATCGTTTGAATAAACATTGGAATGACAATCATCATATTGATAATTCCCATATACACACCGTAACGTTCTTTTGGAATATTGTTCACTACCATTAAATAGGGAATTCCCATCATACTTGCCCAACCGATTCCAAAACCAGTAATTGCTGGAAATAGTAAATATTTATTTTCTATATGTGGAAAAATCAAAAACCCAGTTGCAGCTAGAAGTAAACAGGCAAAATGCACCATTTTTGGCGAATATTTTTTAGCGAAATACACCAATCCGAACGCACATAAAAACGTAACAATGTTGTACCAACCGTTTACTAACCCTGTCCAACCTACTGCTTCTTCGTACAATTTACTATTTTGTTGTGGGGTGGTATTCCAAACTGAAAGCGCAATACTTTTTGAAGAATTTTGCCAATAACAAAACAACGCATACCATTGAAACAAATACACTAATGCCAATTGCCACATTACTTTTGGCATTTCTTTTATGGCTAAGAAAATATCTACAAAAGGCGTAAAAACATTGACTTTTTCGGATTGAATTTTTTGTAACTCTTCCTCAGTTGGAGGAATTTCTTTTGTCGTATGTGAGCTCCACCAAACAGAACCAATCGAACAAATAGAGCCTAAAATAAAAGAAGCGAAAACCCAAGTTGGTAATTTACCAGTGGTTCCTATAAAAATCATAGGAAATATAAATAAAGAAACGTTTGCTAAAGTTTGCCCGAAACCTGTAAAAAAACTTTGTGCTTGAAAACCTATAGGTTGTTGTGATTCATCTAATTTATCGGCTACGAAGGCTCGGTAAGGCTCCATAGCGGTGTTGTTACCAGCATCTAAAACCCATAATAAACCTGCAGCCATCCATAATGAACTGCTAAAGGGAAATAAAAATAAAGCGATACTACAAATAATAGCACCGATAAAAAAGTACGGTTTTCTTCTTCCTCCTAATTTTGGCAGCCAAGTTTTATCACTCAAAGCACCAATTATGGGTTGAACTAATAAACCAGTTAAAGGTCCAGCTAAATTTAGAAGTGGTAATTCATCTGGACTAGCGCCTAAAAAATCATAAATAGGATTAACGGCACTTTGTTGCAAACCGAAACTATATTGGATCCCAAAAAAACCAACATTCATGTTGATGATTTGCCAGAAACTTAATTTTGTTTTTATAGCCATTAGTTTTTTAGTTTTTGTAAAAATTCTTCAAACAAACCATTATTAGTAAAGATGATTCCGTTTTTATCTACAACAGGAATGCCTAAATTTTGAGTACTGATATTAGCGTTTTTTAATTTTAGCAACATTTCTTTTAAAGCTTCTGGATTTTTATCGATATCAAAAAATTCAAAAGAAATATTATTTTGAGTTAAAAAAACTTTCGTATCCATACAATGATGACATTCATTACTTCCGTAGATAATTACTTTATTTACAACTGGTTTTGTTTTGTTTTGTTGAGCATTTGCAGCAAACATTCCGAAAATTAAAAACATCAGATACATTATTTTCTTCATGATATTGGCTTTAAATTTAAAACAATTCCCATATCAGAACAATCTGATACAGGAATTGAATAAACAAATATGAAACTTTTTTTTAGAATCTGTAAGCAATTGTTAGAGAGCTTGTTCTACCTGTAATAGAACGTGCTCTTACAATATTGTTGGTGTTTTCTACAATACTTCCCTCTTCTACTTCAGTAATACCTATAGTATCAAAAACGTTATTTACGTTTACTGTTGCAGAAAGTCCTTTTGTTAATTCGAAACTTAAGAACGGATTTACGTAAGCATAACCTGGCATTACTAATTTGTTATCGTCTTGTGCGTAAGATTTAGTTGTACCAATTACACTAAAACCAAAATTATGTTGTTTGTTAGCTCCAAATTTATAAGTTGGCACTACGTTATAAATAAAATCTGCTTGACGTCTTGGTTTGTTTCCGTTTACTGCTGGAGTGATTACATCATCTGCAATTTCAGCTTTAGTATATGTTACACTTCCATTTACAGAAAAACTATTGATTTTATAATTTCCTTCTAATTCTAAACCGTACGAGTTATATTTTCTTTGAATTTGTCTGATTCCGCCTCCAGAACCACCAAAATCCCAATTCTGCTCAGACACATTGGCTAAGAAAGCTGTTGCGAAAATAGATGCATTAGTTCCTCTTCTTTTGTAACCAAACTCAGCTTGATTCACCATATCTGCACTTAAACCTGGAACTGCTGACCCATCATTTAAAATGTTTGCTCCGAATAACAAACGATCAGCATTAGCTCTACCACCACGGCTATATCTACCAAATAAAGATTGATTATCCGTTAATAAATAATTCGCTCCAAAAGAGTAAGAAACATAATCATAATCGTAATTGATTGGTTTTCTGTTAGCGTTATCTATTACAGAAACACTAGCTTCTGGACCTTCAATTGTTCCGTTATTGTCTACATCTAAGTTTAAAGATTGTGTAGCTCCTGCATAAGAACCACGAGCTTTTCCTGAATCAAAACGAATACTTGCATCTACTGTTAATTTTTCATTTGCTTTTAACGAACCTGCTACATAAGGCGCCGTAATATCATAATTGGCATCGTAGTTTCTTGTACAACAATTACCCCAAGCTGGAACACCATAAGCATATAATCCATTAACAGAATTTGCTCCTGCATTTAATAAAGCGGCATTATCTCCTTTAGCTTCTAGTAAGTAAGAATTCCATAACCAAGACATTGAGATGTTTTGGAAGGCTTTGTAGTATCCTAATGTTAAATCGAAATTACCCATTTTTTTAGTTAATTTCATATCATTAGTAAAGTTATTGAAATTGTTGATTTCTGTATCAAAAGTATGAATTCTCATTACTAAAGCATTGTTATCATATACTTGACCAGCCTGAGGACCGTTTGCATATGTTAAGTTTGGCTCACCAAAACCAGCAGCAATTGTTCCGGCAGTAGTTACTTCAGCTGGGAAGGCAGAAACAAAACGTCCTTTATTGTAATTTTGTCTAAATTTACTATCAATTTTCCAATCGTTACCAAGATTGAAAGACAAATCGCCACCAAATGAAGTTGCTATTGGACGCATTCCGTCTGACATGTTACTTCTTCGTCTTTCTCCATCTGCACCAATTGATAGCATATCTTGAAAATAAGCACTATGTGGTGTGTCATGTAAAATATCAAAATTAGGTATAGAACTCCACTTTGGATTAGCATTAGTTCCAGATACATTTACAGGCATTGGTAAATACCCAATAGATTTGTCATTTAGATATTTGAAATATAATCTCACATACCCTTTTTCAAATTCTTTTGTCATGTTTGCTTTAAATTGCCCTCCTAAATTTGCTGTATATCCAGCATTTCTTGGTCCTTCACCTTGTCTGTAAAATCCACCAACATGAAAACGTAAGGATTCCGATAGTGGTGATCCATATTCAAAATCTGTGCGGTTATTTCCGTAATCTAAACCTACAGATTGCATTAAACTTCCGCCTTCTTTTTTACCATCTTTACTAATAAAGTTGATAATTCCAGCTGGCGAGTTACTTGTTAATGTAGAAGAAGAACCTCCTCTAATTGACTCAACTCTTTGTACTGTTTGATCGGCTCTGATAAAAATATCGGCATTTCCGAAAGCTACATCCCCAAATTGCATTACTGGCATTCCGTCTTCATGGATTTGTAAAAATTTTGCACCACCAGATGCAACAGGAATACCACGAACCGTAATATTAGCATTACCTTCACCACCTGTAGATTCTGATTTAATACCAGGAATTGAACGAAAAATTTCTGCAGTAGCTCTCGGAGCTGCTTGTTCAATTTGAGCACCAGAAATACTACTTACAGAAACACTAGATTGCAATTTAGTTGCAGATCTTACTACTCCTGTAACCACAATTTCATCAATGTTAGAAGCTTTTTCTTCTAATTGAAAATCAGAAACTGTACTTCCACTGATTTCAAGTTCTTTTTTTAAGTCTGCAAATCCGGACATGGTTACTTTAATTGTTGTTAAACCGTTTTGCAAATCTGAAAGCAAATAACTACCTTCTTCATTAGTAGTTGTAGCTTTACTTCCGATTGAAACACTTGCACCATTTATTGGCAAACCCTTTGAATCAGTTACTTTTCCTGACAAAGAACCATTTTGAGCAAAAGATTGATTGAATAGCAAAATGGCTATTATAAAAATCGATTGCTTCAAAAAACTAGTAATTTTTTTCATTTTTGAATAATTATTTGATTAGTAATTTTAGTTGTTAATTAATTCGAATGTAAAAATTATATTAACATATTTTTATGAAATTACCATCGAAAACGTTTTCGAAAACACCGAAAACGTTTTCGATTAAGTATTAGCATCATTTAGAATTTTTTATCATATTTGTATTATGAAAGAAATTACGCTAAAACAAATTGCTGAAACTCTAGGCATTTCTGTCACAACCGTTTCCAAAGCCTTAAAAGGTTATTCGGATGTGAATGAAAAAACCAGACAATCTGTTTTAGACTTAGCTGCAAGCCTTCAATATACTCCAAATAGTTTTGCGGTGAACTTAAGAACTAAAGAATCTAAAACCATTGGACTTATTATTCCAGAAGTGGTACATCATTTTTTTTCAAATGTGATTAAGGGAATTATTGAAGAAGCTGAAAAAAGTGGCTATTTGGTTATTATTCTCCAATCTAATGAATCTTTAGAATTAGAAAAAAAGCAAATTGAATTGCTAATTAACAAACGTGTAGATGGCATAATCATTTCATTATCCAACGATGCAAATAACGAAATTTACTTACAACAAATTATAGATAGAGAAATTCCATTTGTACAGTTTGATAAGATTTCAAAACTCATACCTAGTTCAAAAGTAGTTATCAACGATCAGAAAGCGGCTTACCAAGCGGTGAAGCATTTGATAGAAAAAGGTTGTAAAAAAATAGCACATATTAGAGGGCCGTTAAATCCACAAAATGCTATTGATAGATTTTTAGGTTATAAAAAGGCCTTAGAAGATCATAATATTCCATTTGATTCAAGTTTAGTTTATCCATGTAAACATGTAACCTTTGAAGAAGGTAAAGAATTTGCTGCAAAAATACTAGCTGACCACAAAAATGTGGATGGTATTTTTGTAATTACAGATATGGTTGCTGTTGGGGTTTTAGCTCATTTTAATGAACATCAAATAAAAGTGCCTGACCAAATAAAAATTATTGGTTTTAGTAATTGGTTTATGTCTCAGGTAATTACTCCAAAACTTAGCACTGTGGACCAACCCAGTTTTGAAATGGGCGAACAGGCTTTCAAATTATTATTAGAAGAAATGGTAGCCCGAAAAGAATATTTACCATTTACCCCAAGAACTATTGAGTTAGAAACTAGTATAATTGAAAGAGAATCTACTTTTTGAAACTAATTTTTAAAAAAGTTCTCCTTGATTTAAGCCTTTAATTCGTCCTAAATGTTTGTAGGCTTTTTCGGTAGCTTCACGGCCGCGAGGTGTTCGCATTAAAAAGCCTTCTTGGATTAAAAAAGGCT
>ERZ724525.781-NODE-781-length-18320-cov-11.210676_pt1 | contig 18320 bp, 19 predicted proteins | sample MGYA00376058_ERZ724525 | MGnify/ENA primary metagenome ERZ724525 (study PRJEB28724, sample SAMN07190888) | wastewater metagenome | isolation source: influent of sewage treatment plant in Hong Hong | place: USA: Christiansburg, Virginia | collected 2016-03-01 ... | reverse complement strand
TCCATTGCAACAGATGAACGTCCTCAATATAAAATGATACACGAATATCCTTTGAGTGGAAAACCACCTATGATGACACATGTATTCGAAAATAAAGAAGGACATCGAATTATTGCAACAAAAGGAGCACCAGAAGCCATTATTGCCTGTTCTAAACTATCTGAAACTGAAAAAGAAAAAATCAACACGGCTTTTCTTGCCATGACCAAAAAAGGATTTCGAGTATTGGGTGTTGGGACAGCTGATTTTAACGGAACCAATTTCCCTAAAACACAACAAGAATTTGAACTACATTTTAAAGGTCTTGTTGCTTTTTATGACCCTCCAAAAAAGAACATCAAAGCAGTTTTAGAAACTTTTTATAAAGCCGGAATTGCCGTTAAAATAATTACTGGTGATAATGCCGAAACCACCGCTACGATTGCTCAACAAATTGGTTTTAAAAACCCTGAAAAAATACTCAATGGAGACGAACTAATGCAAATGAGTCCTGCTACATTAAAAGAAAAAGTAATGGAAACTACTATTTTTACTAGAATGTTTCCAGAGGCTAAACTCAAAATCATTCAGGCGCTAAAAGACAACAATCAAATTGTAGCCATGACCGGAGATGGCGTAAACGATGGACCCGCTTTAAAATCAGCGCATATCGGAATTGCTATGGGCAAAAAAGGGACAGAAATTGCCAAACAAGCCGCGAATTTAATTTTGGTTGACGATGATTTTTCAAAAATGACAGATGCCATTGCAATGGGAAGAAAAATCTATATGAATCTCAAAAAAGCCATTCGATACATTATCTCTATCCACATTCCCATCATTTTAATCGTGCTTATTCCATTAGCTTTGGGATGGATGTATCCCAACATATTTTCACCGGTCCACATCATTTTCTTAGAAATGATTATGGGCCCCACCTGCTCTATCATTTATGAAAATGAACCAATGGAAGATAATTTGATGACACAAAAACCAAGACCACTGAGTACCACTTTTTTCAGTTGGAAAGAAATCACCATTAGCTTAATCCAAGGACTATGGATAACCGCAGGATTGTTGTTTATTTACCAATTTGCCATAGCCAATCAGTATAATGAAAGTAGTACTCGAACTATGGTGTTTTTGACCTTGATTTTCTCGAATGTGTTCTTGACACTAGCCAATCGCTCTTTTTATTATTCTGTTTTAACCACTTGGAAATACAAAAATAATCTTGTAGTGCTTATCATCGGAATCACGCTTTTCATCACCGCTTTACTGCTTTTTATTCCACCATTATCTAAATTTTTCTTATTCGAAAAAATTACTTTACTTCAAATAGGGTGGTGTACTCTAGTGGCTGTAATTGCCGTCTTTTGGATTGAAATTTATAAATTCTTCAAAAGAAGAAAAAGCTAAAAAATACAAATTTAAAGAATAAAAAATCCCAAATTCCAACTATAACTTTGGAATTTAGGATTTACTATTTAGGATTCATGATTTGGGATTTGAGATTTGGAATTTGGGATTTGGAATTTGGGATTTGAACTATTTAATATTCTCCCTCTTTTTTCTCAGCAAAAATCAGATTAAGTCCTAATTGAAAAGAGGCACTTTGCGCCTTGGCAACATCTCTAAGCTCTAATAAATTATCTGCCATCAAATAAAAATTAACGGGTCCTATTTGAGTCGACAAACCCAAACCAATATTCTTACTCGAAAAAGAATCTACAGTATACGTGGCTTTGGCTTCTAAACCAGTAAAAATTTTCTTTCTGTAAAAAGCCGTCAAAGCCATCATTGGAGTTCTTGGTGTTGACATTGCAAAATATTGTAATCCAACGGAGTTATTATATTTTGCTGTTGCGTCACTGGATTTACAATTACAACTTTCCTCTTCGGTTTGCCCGAAAGAATATTGCGCAGAAGCATTAAATTTAACAGGTCTCCAAGAGGTGTAACTTCCTTTTAAGGTATCTCTAGGGAAAGCATCATTAAACTCTTCGGTTATATTATTCCCACCAGTTCCAGTAAAAAAATCAGGAAGAATACCTTCATATTTATAGGTTCCTCTGGCGCGATAGCTCTCCACTTCTTTTGTATGACGAATAAAACCTACATCAAGAACACTAGCTGTAATTTGAATGTCTTTTTTGGGATAATAGGTGATTCCAGCATCAAAACCCAAACCTAGATTCCCTCCTAACAGTGCTCTTTTTTGTATGTCTTTGGCCACATCAGAGTCGTCATCTTTGTCGTCATATTTTGCAATTCCAGAGGTATTCAACAACATATCAGCCGAGATAACTTGTTCATACATAGTGTTCCCATTTGAAGGAATAGTATACAAATAGCCTGAATTTTTGGTGGAACGCGCATCGAAAATACTAGAATAAATCTTTCCTCTCACTCCCCAAATCAATTTTTCATTTTCTCTCTTATTATAGCCTACGTGAAAAACACTCAACATTTCGGCACGAGCATTCAAATCACTCAAATTAAAATACTTTCCTAAATAATTTTGATTTCCGTCTAAAGCTAAAATTGCTAAATCCTTCGGAACATAACTCAATACATCAAATTCTTCATACATCCCAAAAGAAATATAAGCGGTATTATTCCAATCGCCTACTTTAAATCCTCCTTGAAAAACCTCCAATTGCTGATTGAGACTTACTTTATCATTTCTTGAAGTTGAAAAAATAATAGTACGCAATTTGGTATTAAAATTCACACCATTGTCCGCAAATAAATCATAAGCAGAAAATCCAGTTGAACCAACATTCGCAGAAATCCCAGACAATAAAGGAACACCAGCGTACCATCTATAAGTTACATCAGCCCCGGGGTTTAAAGATAAAGATTGAGGAATTGCCGTAAAATTATACAAAACGGCTTTATTTTGAGCCAAAAGTACACTTCCTAAAATTAGTAGCGCACAGGTAATAAATTGTCTCATTGAATATCAAAATAGGCAGTTACACTTGAACGTAATTTCAAATTCCCAACACTAGTCGAAGATAATGGTGGCCCAGGCAATAAGGTAAGCACAAAAGCAATCTTTTTGGTTTGCTTTAATAAATCAAGATTAGTGCCTTGAAATGTTTGTGTCAAAGTGGTTTGATTGGGTGCTCCAGCATAAGCAGGAATATCCATTTGAATCGTTGTAAGCGGTGTATTGGCAGCGTCAAGAAATACCAATCGCAAAGTAAAAGCTCGATTGATGGTATTGTTGACTTCAAAAAACAAATCGGCTTTACTTAAATTATCTCTAAAAAAAGAGTCATTAAAAACTCCCACGTCTGGAGTGTCTATAGAAACAGCTTGTTCTGTGCCATTATTTACAAACTGATTTGCCGCAACATCAAAACTTGATAAATTAGCCACAACTACGGGCTGCAACTGAAGGTCATTTACTTGATCAAAATCAAGATCACTACTGCAAGACACCGTCAAAAGCAGTACAAAAAATCCGAGTAGGGTTTGGGTTGCTTTCATTGTTTTATCTTTATTACTACTATTCCAAACGAATAGATTATTACTTTAGTACATCATTCTAATGAAACTCTCCAAACAACTTTGAAGCCTCATTGTAGGCGCTTTCAAAACTCATAGCGCTCAAATTGGTATTTTCTTTTTTAGCAGTAAAATAAGAAAGTAATTTTTCAGTAGGCATATTTCCCGTTAAACGATCAGTAGCCATAGGACAACCACCAAAACCCTGAATCGCTCCATCAAATCGTCTGCAGCCAGCATTATAAGCTGCATCTATCTTTTCAAACCATTTATCTGGAATAGTATGCAAATGAGCTCCAAACTCAATATGAGGATATTTGGGAATCAAATTAGAAAACAAATGCGTGATAACTTCGGGGGTGGAACTTCCAACTGTATCAGACAATGAAAGAATCTTCACTCCCATTTGCGCCAATCGTTCTGTCCATTCTCCCACAATTTCCTCATTCCAAGGATCTCCGTATGGATTTCCAAATCCCATAGAAAGATAGGCAATCACTTCTTTTTGGTTTTGGTCGGCAATTTCGAGAATTTCTTGTAAGGTAACCAAAGATTCTGCAATGGTTTTGTGCGTGTTTCGCATTTGAAAGTTCTCAGATATTGAGAAGGGAAAACCCAAATACTGAATTGGTTCGTGAGAAGCAGCATCTTTTGCCCCTTGGACATTGGCAATTATAGCCAATAATTTACTATCCGTTTTCGATAAATCCAATTGATCCAACACCGCAGCCGTATCTTGCATTTGAGGAATTGCCTTTGGAGAAACAAAACTTCCAAAATCGATACTATCAAAACCCACTCGCAATAATGCTTGAATATACGATACTTTTCTAGCGGTGGGAATAAATGTTTTTATTCCTTGCATCGCATCACGTGGGCATTCGATAATTTTTATTGGCTCCATAGCTTTCAAAGATAGCAAAAGGAATTAAAGTTCAAAATCGAAAAGTTAGAAAGTAATTAGTGATTAGTAACTAGTCCTTAGTTACTAGCTCTTAGTTCTTAGGATTAGATGTTTTAAATTCAGAAAAACCACTATCTCTTTTGCTTCAAAATAGCTTTATTGATTGCTTTTACCAAAGCAGGACCTTCATAAATAAAACCAGTATACAATTGAATGAGACTAGCACCAGCTTCTAATTTTTCAATAGCATCTTCGGCAGAATGAATACCACCCACGCCAATAATTGGGAAAGCACGATTGCTTTTTTCGGCCAAAAATCGAATCACTTCAGTTGAACGATTCTTTAACGGTTTGCCTGACAATCCTCCTGCTTCTCCTTTGGTTTCAGATAAAAGGCCTTCGCGGGAAAGTGTAGTATTCGTTGCAATTAAACCCGCGATTTTAGTTTCTGCCATAATATCAATGATATCTAATAATTGCTCATCTGTTAAGTCTGGTGCAATTTTTAGCAAAATCGGTTTAGGGCTAACTTTAGTTATATTTTTATTTTGAAGTGTTTGCAGCAACTGAGTCAACGGTTCTTTATCCTGTAACGCTCTTAAATTCGGAGTGTTAGGTGAACTTACATTCACCACAAAATAATCCACATAATCGTATAAAGCATCAAAACAAATTTCATAATCCGAAGTAGCTTCTTCGTTGGGCGTCAATTTATTTTTACCAATATTACCCCCAATAAGCACATTGGTATTCGATTTTAAACGTTCTACTGCTTCTAAAACACCTCCATTATTAAATCCCATTCGATTAATAATGGCTTGATCTGCTTTTAATCTAAACAACCTTTTTTTAGGATTTCCTTCTTGTCCTTTTGGTGTTAAGGTACCTATTTCGATAAATCCAAAACCAAAATTCGAAAGTTCTTTATAAAGTGTAGCATCTTTGTCAAAACCAGCCGCCAAACCTACTGGATTTTTGAACGTTAACCCAAAAACTTCGGTCTCTAAACGTTTGTCATTGACCACATAAAGTGCTCTGAAAATTGCCGTAAATCCTGGGATTTTAGACACTATTCTAATTAACGAAAAGGTGAAATAATGTACTTTTTCAGGGTCAAAACAAAAAAGTATCGGACGAATCAATAATTTATACATAAGTAGTGTAGTTGTGTGGCACAAAAGTAAAGAATTGATTTCAAAAACCAGCAAAAAAGTGAACCCGAAGCCTAGCTTTTAGTTTAAAAAAAACAGCCCAAAATGTTTACCTTTGCTAAAAAAATAATCACCATGCAACACATTATTGATCGTTTTATAAGCTACGTAACTGTTGATACTGAATCCGACCCAAATTCTGAAACCACCCCTAGTAGTGCCAAACAATGGGATCTTGCCCATAAACTAGTAGAGGAGCTCCAAAAAATTGGACTACAAGATGTGACAATTGATGACAAAGCCTACATTATGGCTACATTACCAAGTAACGTTGACAAAAAAGTGCCAACCATTGGTTTTATTGCTCATTTTGACACTACCCCAGATTTTACAGGTGCCAATGTAAAACCTCAAATTGTACCCAATTACGACGGAAAAGACATTGTACTCAACGAAGTGCAAAACATTGTACTTTCACCAAGATATTTCAAAGATTTGTTGCAATACAAAGGACAAACCTTAATCACCACCGATGGAACTACGCTTCTTGGCGCCGATGATAAAGCCGGAATCACTGAGATTGTTTCGGCTATGGAATTTTTGATTCAAAACCCAGAAATCCAACACGGAACTATTAAAGTTGGTTTTACTCCCGATGAAGAAATTGGCCGTGGTGCTCATCATTTTGATGTGGAAAAATTTGGCGCAGATTGGGCTTACACTATGGATGGCAGCCAAGTAGGCGAATTAGAATATGAAAATTTCAATGCTGCAGGAGCTAAAATCACCTTCAAAGGAAAAAGTGTGCATCCCGGTTATGCAAAGGGAAAAATGATTAATTCGATGCTTATTGCTAATGATTTTATTAGTGATTTACCAAAAGGAGAAACACCGCAAGAAACTAAGGGTTACGAAGGCTTTTTTCACGTTCATCACTTGAAAGGCAGTATTGAAGAAACAGTTTTAGAACTTATTATTAGAGACCATTCTAAGAAAAAATTTGAAAAGAGAAAAGAATTGATTGAAAAAATGGTCCAAAAAATCAATAAAAAGTTTGCCAAACAATTTGGTGAGCCTATTGCTGCAGCTGAGATTAAAGACCAATACTACAATATGAAGGAAAAAGTGTTACCAGTAAAACACATCGTAGATATTGCAGAAGAAGCCATGAAACAAGTCGGAGTAAAACCGATAATCAAACCTATTCGTGGAGGAACCGATGGCTGTCAATTATCCTACAAAGGATTGCCTTGCCCAAATATTTTTGCCGGTGGTCACAACTTTCACGGTAAATACGAATATGTACCAGTAGAAAGCATGCAAAAGGCAATAGATGTTATTGTAAAAATTGCTCAACTTACCGCAAGTACCGATTTTGAAAATCCCGCGCCTAAATCAAGACGCAAAAGATAAATAACAACATATCTGATTCCAGATTAAAATTGTTTTAAAAATACTACCTCCAAAAAGTCTTTGAACTTTTTGGAGGTTTTTTATTTCTATTTCTTTTTCTACCCCACCACCCATTAAAAACTTAACATTGGATTTGATTAATCTTCACTACATTTGTTAATATTGAATAAACAATTCGTTAACACAAGACAAATAATAAAAAATTATAATTAACAGCCCAAACCATGATAGAAAAAAAAGAAGATAATATCACTCCAGAGGCTACACCTCCAACTACAGAGCAACCAAAAGCTGAAAAGCCAGTTGTAAGAAGAACGAGAACTGCAAAAACAGCAACAGCTACCACAAAAAAGGTCGCAACAGAAACTACAAAAACAAACGTTGCTGCACCAAAAACAAGAAGACGTAGCACAAAAACAGACACTACCTCTACTGCTCCTGAAGAAACCATCAGCCCAGCAACTGAAGAAACTGTAACGATAGAAAAAACAGAAATCACGGCACTTGACCTAATCCCTGATAAAAAGTCAAAAGACAAAAAAAAGAAAAAAAACAAAGTAAAAATGAGCGATAAAGAAAAGGAAAAAGCCAAAAAAGCTAAAGCAAAGGAAAAAGCTAAAGCAAAAGCCAAGAAAGCAAAAAAGGCTAAAAAAGACAAAGCCAAAAAGGCAAAAGTAAAAGCTAAGGCTAAAGAGAAAAAAGCAAAAGCAAAGGCAAAAAAAGCCAAGAAAAACAAAAAGAACAAAAAGAAATAAACCGATTGTTCCAAACTAAAAAATCCCAAACTCCAATTAATTTGGAATTTGGGATTTTTTTATTTGATTAGCAAAGCTACTATTTCTTAGCTAAAGCTGCACTCATTTCCATTGAGATAGCAGAACGCTCCATTTTCAATTTGCCTGACATAGTTTCGATAATAACTGTCGTTTCAGCTAATTCAGCAACTTTACCGTGCAATCCACTTTTAGTTACAATTTTATCTCCTACTTTTAAACTGCTTTCAAATTCTTTTTCGTTTTTAGCACGTTTTTGTTGTGGTCTAATCATGAAGAAATAAATCACCACAAACATCAATAAAAACGGTAAAAAGCTTTGTAATTGTTCCATAATAAAAATCTTAATTTGTTATTTTTTTGTTTTGTTAAATTTAAATGTTGTGCGTTATTGATTACATCAAACCGCGACCAACTTTTACCAACTTCTTGCTTTCAGTTAATTCTTTTACAAGGTTATCTAAAATTCCGTTGATAAAAATACTACTTTTAGGCGTAGAATATTCTTTTGCAATTTCTAAATATTCATTCAAAGTTACCTTCACAGGAATTGATGGGAATTTCAAAAACTCACAGATAGCCATCTTTAATATGATGGTATCAACTTCAGCAATACGGTCACTGTCCCAATTTGGCGTTTTATCGTCATACGTTTTAGCCAATTCTTTTTCATTCAAAACCGTCTTGCGGAACAAATCCCTTACGAAATCCTTGTCTTCTGTATCTTTATATAATTTTGGAACTCTAAAATTATCTTCCTCGAGAGGCTTCAATGCTTTTAACTGTTTCAAAATTTGAGTATTCACCATCGGAATATCGTCAATCCAAGTCAATTTATCGTCCTCTAGATACTCGTATAACTTTTCATTAGGAACGATAATTTCTTCAAAGATAGCCGCAATAAATTCTTTATCTTCTTCAAAAGTATTAACTGTATTGCTCATGTATTTAGCATACAATTTACTTTCTTTTATCGCATTAAGCAAAATAATAATGTAATCATCGTTCAATGACCAATTATTGATTTTTCGATTTTCCATAGCAATGCTCAAAGAATTGTTTTCAGCCAAAATCTGAAAAACAGCATTCTTAATAAACTTTTCGTTGGGTTTGCGTTCTTGAGGAGTTGCAAGGTGTTTTTGACTTGATAAATGCAAAAAGATTTGTTCTTTTTTACAAATTTCTAATAATGATGACACCATTGTAAGGTATAAATCTAGAATGTTATCGATACTGTAAAAAAGAAATTTTTCTTCTTTTTCTAGATTATCAGCACCATTTTGATGCATTGCATAAATGGATTGCATGACTTTAACGCGGATGTGTCTTCTGTTTACCACCTTGTAAGAACTTTTAAAAATTAGTCTGCAAAATTAAGGATTTCATCCTTTAAATGAAAATTTGAACAGTAATTTATTTAATAAATAAAAAAGTGTTCCAATTAATAAAAGATTCGGAAAACCTTTCTATAATTGGAACACTAAAAATTTATAAAAAATATTATTTGCTATTTGCTAATTTTCTTTCAGCAATACGTTGTTGCGCAATAGTCAAAGCAGCTTGGTGTGTGGTCATTTTGTTAGCAATTGCAAAATCAAAAATCTCTAAAGTAGTGTTATAGATATTTTCGGTTTTAGCCATAATTTCAGCTTTTCCGTAATGCGCCAATTCCGCATATACATTAATGATTCCACCAGCATTAATCAAGAAATCTGGCGCGTACAAAATGCCTCTTTCTTGCAAAATTGCTCCGTGAACCACTTCATTAGCCAACTGATTATTAGCTGCTCCTGCAATTACTTTTGCTTTAATTTTATGAATAGTTGCATCATTAATAGTAGCTCCCATTGCACAAGGCGCATAAATATCTACTTCTTCTGCATATACATCTGTTCCAGTATAAACAGTTGCATTGTATTTTTGACCAACTTCATACAAACGCTCTTCGTTGATATCAGAAATAGTCACCAAGGCACCTTCTTTAGTCAAATACTCAACCAAAGCTTCACCAACGTGTCCAATTCCTTGTACTAAAACCTTTTTACCAGTTAAAACATCTGAGCCAAATTGTTGTTTAGCAGCAGCTTTCATTCCCATATAAACTCCAAAAGCAGTTACAGGAGAAGGGTTACCAGCTCCACCTCTTTCTTCTGAAATTCCAGTTACATAAGGAGTAACATCTCTCACGATGTCCATATCGGCAGTTTCCATTCCAACATCTTCAGCTGTAATATATCTTCCGCTTAAGGAGTGAACAAATTCACCAAACTTACGCATCAATTCTGGCGTTTTTTGTGTTTTAGCATCACCAATAATTACTGCTTTTCCTCCACCAATATTTAAACCGGTAATAGCTGATTTAAAAGTCATTCCGCGTGACAAACGCAAAACATCATTCAAAGCCTCCCATTCATTGCTATAATTGAACATTCTTGTACCACCTAAAGCAGGTCCCATTACAGAATTATGAATACCAATTATTGCTTTTAATCCTGTATCTTTGTCGTTGCAAAATACAATTTGTTCGTGGTCATCAAATGACATTTGACCAAAAACAGGATCCATTTTTTGAATTTCCTTAGCGGTTGCTATTGTTGCATTCATAAGCGTGTTGTTTTTATTATTTTACAAAATTGATAAAATTTCAAGTCAAAAATATAAAATAATCAAACATAACCTAATTTTAAATCGTTATTTTGACAATATCATAAAATTTTATTGCGCTCAAAAGAAAACACACCTTACTTTTTTTAACAAAAAAGTAATAATAGAAAAAGAAACAAGTCCGAATCTCAAAAAAAAATGAAAGAATTACGTTATTTAGATAAATACTTTATAAAATACAAATTCAGTTTCTCTCTTGGTATTTTAATCACAATTATCGCACAAATATTTTCCTTATTTACTCCAAAATTAATTAGTAGTTCACTTGAAGCTATCGAAAAATTCGACAAACTTTCTAGTGTAGAAAAATCATCTACAATGGTCATTGGTCAATATCGAGAAGAACTTATACACAACGTTTTATTGATTATTGCTACAACAATTATTGCTGGATTTTTAACTTTTTTGATGCGACAAACATTGATTGTAATGTCCCGTCATATCGAATTTGATTTGAAAAATGAAGTGTTTCGCCAATACGAAAATCTTTCACAAAACTTCTACAAACAAAACCGCACTGGAGACTTGATGAACCGTATTAGCGAGGATGTTTCCAAAGTAAGAATGTACGTAGGACCTGCCGTGATGTATACCATCAACACCTTTATTCGTTTCGCTATTGTCATTGCATATATGTACAATGTCTCACCAAGATTAACCCTTTACACTTTGCTACCTCTACCAATTTTGTCGTATGCAATTTTCAAATTGAGTTCAGAAATCAATATTCGCAGTACGGTTTTCCAACAATATTTATCCAAAGTTTCTAGTTTTACTCAGGAAATATTCTCAGGAATTCGTGTAATCAAGGCTTATTCTTTAGAAAACCAACAACAAAACAACCTCATCAATCTTGCAGAAGAAAGCAAAAGCAAAAGCTTAAGCCTTGCTAGAGTTCAGTCATTATTTGGCCCATTGATGTTGGCTTTAATCGGAATTAGCAACTTAGTGGTTATCTATTTTGGTGGAATGTTATACATCAACGGAACCATAAAAAGCATTGGTACCATTGCAGAATTCATTTTGTATGTTAATATGTTAACTTGGCCAGTAGCCTCTTTAGGATGGGTTTCGTCTATGGTCCAAGAAGCAGAAGCGTCCCAAAAACGCTTGAACGAATTCCTAAAAATTGTACCAGACATCCAAAACAACAATCCTTCATCAAGCACTGTAGATGGAACCATTAGTTTCGAAAACGTAAGCTACACTTACGAAGACACCAATATCGAAGCACTTAAAAACATTTCGTTCACTGTAAAAAAAGGAGAAACATTGGCTATTCTTGGTAAAACGGGTTCAGGAAAATCAACGCTTCTCTCGCTCATTTCCAGAATGTACGATGTAACCGAAGGACAAGTAAAAATTGACGGAAAAGAAATCAGTCAGTTGAACTTATTCGACTTAAGAAACAGCATCGGAATTGTACCTCAGGACGCCTTTCTTTTCTCGGATAGTATCAAAAACAATATCAAGTTTGGCAAAGAAAACGCCACCGATGACGAGGTTATCGCCGCTGCCAAAAGCGCTGTAGTTCATGACAATATTGAAGGATTCAACAAAGGCTACGACACCATCTTAGGCGAACGTGGCATCACTTTGTCTGGCGGACAAAAACAGCGTGTTTCTATTGCCAGAGCCATCATCAAAAAACCTGAAATTTTACTTTTTGACGACTGTTTATCAGCGGTAGACACAGAAACCGAAGAAGCAATTTTGAATAATCTATTCGAAATTTGTAAAGACAAAACTACCATAATTGTAAGTCACAGAGTTTCTTCTGCAAAAAACGCCGACAAAATCATAATCCTCGAAAACGGCAAAATCATTCAGCAAGGCTTTCATAATCAATTAATAAACGAAAACGGTTATTATTCCGCTCTTTATTTAAAACAACTTTCGGAAAAAGAATTACTCTAAATGTTGTTTTATCAATAATTTTTTATGATTTTTGATTGCTATTTATAAAAGGATCGAAAGAATTATGAGAGAAAATGACATGCTAGAAAAAGAAGAAATTTATTCTAAAGTGCTTCGCGCTGGAAGAAGAACGTATTTCTTTGATGTAAGAGCCACGAAGGCTGACGATTACTACATTACCATTACCGAAAGCAAAAAATTTACAGAAGAAGATGGCTCTTTCCATTTCAAAAAACACAAGATTTACTTGTACAAAGAGGATTTTGCAGCCTTCGAAGAAATTTTAAGCGACATGACTTCTTACATTTTAAACCACAAAGGAGAAGAAGTAATCTCGGAAAGACACCAAAAAGATTTCAAAAGAGAATTCTCAAACGAAACAGTAGAAAACGAAAATACCCCAAAAGTATCTAGTTTTACTCATATCGATTTTGATGACATCTAAAAACTATTAAAACAATTATCAAAGTCCAAAAGTCAACCGATTTTTGGATTTTTTTTTGGAGCACAAGTCCACGCAATCCTTCACGCCTCGTCCTGCTGTACGCTATATCTTGCTGAGGCTCAAAAAAAGAGCCCCAACAAGGATGCCGCTCCCATCAGGGCTAAAAATCACGTCTATTTTTCATAACATGTACCAAATAAAAGTCGAAAAATCATATATTTATGGAGTAAAAAACAATCCATGAAAACCACTTATTTTGCCCTTCTGCTATTGCTCATAAGCCCTATTCTTTGGGGACAAAAAACAGAATATGTTCAAGAAAATAATATTCCTTATTATAACGAAGCTGTTACACAAAGCGATTCATACATCAAAGAGCGCTGCGTTTTAGACATTTATTACCCAAAAAACAGCAAAGGATTTGCTACCATCATTTGGTTTCATGGAGGAGGTTTATCAGGAGGAAACAAAGAAATTTTATCTGGATTAAAAGAAAAAGGTTTCGCTATTATTGGAGTAAACTACCGCCTTTCACCTAAAGTAAAAGTAAAAAACTGTATCGAAGACGCCGCTGCAGCAGTAGCGTGGACCTTCAAGAACATCGCAAAATATGGAGGTGATTCCTCTTTACTATTTGTGTCTGGACATTCTGCTGGTGGCTATCTCGGAATGATGATTGGACTCGATAAAAAATGGCTACAACCTTATGCCATCGATGCCAATACCATTGCAGGACTTATCCCTTTGAGCGGTCAAGCCATTACTCATTTTGAAATCAGAAAAGAAAGAGGCATTCCAGACACACAACCCATAATTGACGAATTCTCACCTTTGTATCACGTTCGAGCTGATGCGCCACCTTTATTATTAATCACTGGTGATCGCGAACTCGAACTCCTAGGGCGCTACGAAGAAAATGCCTATTTGATGCGCATGATGAAAATCAAAGGTCATCCATCGACCACACTTTATGAATTAGAAGGATTTGACCACGGAATGGTAGAACCCGCACTTCCGCTATTGATCAAAGAAGTAAAAAGAATAACAGCATTAAAAAAGAAATTATAATGACACCAAAACTCCTCATTATTCCTGGATTAGGTGACTCAGGCGTGGGTCATTGGCAAAACTTTTGGTTAGACCATTTTCCAAATACTACCAAAGTAACCCAAGACAACTGGGACCAACCTTTGCTCGGCGACTGGCTAGAACGTTTAGAAGCGACCCTAAAAACCATTAATGAACCTATTATTTTGGTAGCGCATAGTTTAGCCACCATCTTAGTAGCTCATTGGGCAAAGACATTTGAAAACTCATATATTAAAGGAGCATTATTAGTAGCACCCGCTGATGTTGATTCCCCTGAACACACCCCAGAATGCATTTGGAATTTCGCACCAATTCCCTTGCATTCCTTACCATTTCCATCCATTGTAGTTGGAAGCGAAAACGACCCTTACATGACGTTGGAGCGAGCTCAAGAATTAGCTAAAAACTGGGGAAGTGATTTCATAAATATTGGCAAAAAAGGACACATAAATTCTGAAATGAATCTAGGTCTTTGGCCAGAAGGACAAGACATTTTAAAACTTTTAATACAAAAGATAAACTAAGCGATTCTTAATCCGTTTTCTATCTTAAAATCAGGCGACAACAAAACCACATCACCCTGCTCGCCTACCGCGCCAAGTACCAAGCATTCGCTCATAAATTTACCTATTTGTTTTTTAGGAAAATTAACTACCGCTACGATTTGTCGGTCTACTAATTCCTCTTTCGTATAATGCGAAGTTATCTGAGCCGAAGATTTACGAATACCTATAATAGTACCAAAATCAATAGTGAGTTGATACGCAGGTTTTCTGGCCTCAGGAAAATCATTCACTTCTAAAATGGTTCCTACTCGCATCTCTACTCTTTCAAATTCTTCCCAACTTAAAAAAGTCTCATTTTTTATACTCATAGAATTTCTATTTAGTTTCTATTCAATACTACAAAAAAAATCCCAAAACAGTCAATTAGTCTGTTTTGGGATCTATTTATTGAGTAACGCTTTTTTTATTTTACGTCCATTAATTCAACATCAAAAATCAAAGTAGCGTGTGGTGGAATTACTCCTCCTGCTCCACTTGGACCATAAGCCAAATCTGATGGGATTACAAAACGGGCTTTATCTCCCACTTGTAACAAAGCAATTCCTTCGTCCCAACCTTCAATCACTTGACCTTGTCCTAAACGAAATTCGATTGGTTTTTTTCTTGGGTAAGAAGAATCAAATACTTTTCCGTTTTCAAGAGAACCTTCATAATGTACAGCAACAGTTTTTCCGTTTTCTGCTTTTTTACCAGAACCTCTTTGAATGAATTGGTAACGCAATCCGCTTTCTGTTTTTTCAAAACCAGCAGCCAATTGTTCCATTTTTGCTTCTGCTTCTGCTTTCAAAGCTGCTTCTCTTTTCATTCTAGCACCTCTTAAACCAATAAAAGCTTCGATAGCATTCCAGTTTTGCGCTTCTTCACCAACACGAATAATTTCTAAAGTCTCCAATTGGTCTCCTTGTGCTACAGCATCTACAACCTCTTGTCCTTCGATTACATGTCCGAAAACAGTGTGTTTGTTATCCAACCAGCTTGTTGGAACGTGAGTGATAAAAAACTGTGATCCATTGGTTCCAGATCCAGCATTAGCCATAGACAATACCCCTGGGCGATCGTGTTTTAGAGAAGGATGAAACTCATCATCAAATTTGTATCCTGGATCTCCAGTTCCTGTACCTTTAGGACATCCCCCTTGAATCATAAAATCAGGAATTACTCTGTGAAAAGATAAACCATCATAGTATTTTACACCTTGAGGCTTAACCTTGTTTTCCATATTTCCTTCTGCCAAAGCCACGAAATTTCCAACAGTTCCTGGAGTCAAATCGTGCGTCAATTTTACCAAAATCGATCCTTTAGAGGTATTGAATTTAGCGTATATTCCGTTTTCCATGATAAATTATTTTTATTGAGGCGCAAATTTACGAAAATAAATGCGATATCAATTTTTGCTTATTATTATTTTATTAGCTCACAAAATCCTCACTCTAGAACCATAATCTGACGTTGAATTCCCACTCCTAAGTCCTATCATTCTTATTCTTTGGCTAAAAAAACTTGGCATTAGTTTTTGACTGCTACATTTTTAATTTAGAATATTTCACTTTTGAGTTCTGGCTTTTCCATCGGCAGAAATAGCAAAACTAGAACTGCGAGTAAGCGTTTTAATATAGGTCGTTTTTCTGAATCGTAGAGCACTCCAATCTTCATCAACAGCGACCATACGAACGGGTTCAAAACCGAAATTACCTAAAACCGCCCAACCATTATCTCTATTGAATTCGCATTTGTATTTTTTGGAAGTTCCTTTTGGATAACAAAACCAAACAATAGCATCTCCGTTAATTTTTGGAAAAAGTGATGTAATTGCTTTTTCTATTTCTTGCAATTGCGTGACAAAAACCATAACAAAATCAATAGTTATTATTTCATTTTCGTTGTTGTAAAAAACAGTTTCGTTTGCCATTGCCTCTTTTTCTGAGACAAAAGATGTTGGGGCATTCAGAACTAAAATTGCTTTATGATTTTTAAAATTTAATTTTTTGAATAATGGAGTCATTTGAAAGTATTCTTTTTTGAGCTATATTATTGTATTGAGTGAAAACCGATTGTATTGCCTTCGGTGTCAGAAGCTAATCCACAAAAACCATGTTCGCCTATAGCAAACTTTGGCGCAACGACTTTGCCTCCAGCTGCTTCCACTCTGCTTAATTCTTCTGCACAATCTCTGCAAGCAAAATAGACTAAAGTTCCTACTGCACTTGGCTTCCTTGTTTCATCTTGCACAAGTGCTCCTGACGAATTAGTAGCACCTTCTACCCAAGGAAAAGTAACCATTTGACCAGAAAACCCTTCTGGCATTGGCATTGGTATCATCTCTTCTCCTAAAACAGTTTCATAAAATTTTCTAGCTCTATCCATATCGTCAACATAGATTTCGAACCAAGTTACTGCATTTACTGTTCTCATAGCATTATAATTTTAGATTAAAAATTCCTTTGAAACTCTATTACAATTTTCCTTTTGAGGCTAGGTAATTCTTGACAAACACTTCAAAATTGGGCAAGTTTTTATCTTCATAAACCAAAATAAATTGCTTGAATTGCATATAACCATAAGTATACGGATTTTGAGAAGCTTGCTGGTAATTAGCCTTAAAATAAGCTTCTATAGTCATTCCTTCCGGTACTGGATTAGGTAGTTTTGCCCATATTTTCTTGGCATAGTTGTAACATTGTTCCAATTCTTTTTGTTTGCCTTGTTTTTTCCACCAAAGCATCGCAACAACATTTGCGAAATACTCACTCTCATAAGAGCCGAAGACATTCCCTTCAATCATTTGTTCTAAGGCATGTCCTAGCTCATGTGGCAAATAAAATCCGTTAAAAAACAATCCAAAAACCTCCTTTCCCTCTACTTCTCCCCCAGCCACTTCATAAAAAAAAGCTTTTTGTTCTGGAATTACTTGCTCCCATAAAGGCAAATTGGCTGTTTTTTGTTTGCCATCATCATCATAATAAATAAGATAAGGCGTGGTATTCAATCTGGTTTTTAAGGTTAGCACCAATGTTGGTTTGATTTGGGCTATGTCTTTGATGAACGTTGATGAAATCTGATTGGCTTGTTTGACCAAAGCGGTCGAATCAGTAAAAGCGGAAAACCATTCTTTTTGCGCGAAAGTAATTTGAGACAAAAAGAGTAAAACGAAAACTACCCATCCCTTTTTCATATTTTTATTTGTTAAAATTACAGTGAATCAATTAAAGGCTTAGAGTGTTTTACTCGCTTTTATAAACAAACCACAACTCTTTAAAAAACAACAACTTAACAAATCTACAAAACAAAATTGATTTGGATAACTAAAAGTAGTTTCAAATTACAGCTAGGCAACACGCATCCGCTTAGGCCCATACCAAAGCCAAAAACCAGTTATGGTAAAAACCAAAAGAGCTAGTCCCATTACAGTGGTATAAACTAATTTAAAGATGCCGTTACCGGTTTCAAAATACGCATCTAGGTAGGAACCATCGTGAATGTTTTCGACAAAATCAGCATTTCGACGTTCTAGATGCAAAAGTTCTCCAGTAGCTCCATCCAATTGAACACCCCAATAGTCTTCCTCAAAAACAAACTTCACCATTCCTTTATCAGGACGAATGTCAATTCGGTTCAAAGCTAAGGAAACATTAGGTGAAACTTCTTTTTGCAAATAATAACAGGCTTTTTGTTGTAAACTATCCACTGGGAGCCATTGTCTCAAATCGGTTGTGGTTCCTTTGCGCGAATCAGCCAATAGTAAGCCTCCACTATTCTTTTTCCACCCTAAAAGCAATCCAGTGATGGATATAATAAAAAAGAAAATAAATAAAAAAGCGCCCGTGGTTCGGTGCACTTTTCTAAATACTCTCAATGTTTTAGCCTGACTTTTTCTTTTGTTACTTTCGCTCATACATTTAACTA
>ERZ724525.768-NODE-768-length-18411-cov-12.290859_pt1 | contig 18411 bp, 19 predicted proteins | sample MGYA00376058_ERZ724525 | MGnify/ENA primary metagenome ERZ724525 (study PRJEB28724, sample SAMN07190888) | wastewater metagenome | isolation source: influent of sewage treatment plant in Hong Hong | place: USA: Christiansburg, Virginia | collected 2016-03-01 ... | reverse complement strand
GCCAACTTCATCGATCTGTCCGGTGGCGGCATGCACAGCGACAACCGCCTGATCCCCGAGGCCGAAGCGCCGGGCTGGCTGCGCGACAAGGTGGCGGAACGCCTTTACGAAGTTAACCGCGTCATCTCGGCGGGCGGGCGCGACTACGGTGTGCTGCGTCTGGCCTTTGACGTGGATTTCATTGCCGGCGGGTTGTGGAAGCTCTTTCGCTCGGCCCTGTTGCTGACCCTGGTCGGCTTCTCCGGTGGCCTGGCGCTGATCTGGTTTCCGCTCAAGCACTGGCTTGGCTCCCTCGACCGGGTTCGTCATTTCGAGCCCCATGAATCGGCCAGCCGGGCTAGCGACAATGCGCAACAGCTGGCCGATCTGCCGCTGGAGTTCCGGCCCATGTTCGACGTGCTCAACCAGACCGCCGCCCGCCTGCGCCAGGAACTGGCGAGCCGGGAACAGGCCCTGGTTTCCCTGCGTAAGCTGCTGGCCGATCTGCAAACGCTGCCGGCGGCGCCGGGGGCCACGCCGGAAGAAGACATCGGTGCGCTGTCCCTGGCCATCCGCCGCCTGGTGGACGAACGGGAGGCGAGCCGCATCGCGCTGGAGCAGGCGCGCGACACGGCCGAAGCAGCCAACCGCGCCAAGAGCGACTTTCTGGCCAACATGAGTCACGAGATCCGCACGCCGATGAACGGCATCATCGGCATGACCGAGCTGGCCCTGGACACAGCGCTCACCGACGAGCAGCGCGATTACCTCGACACCGTGCGTGCCTCGTCGAATTCGCTGCTCATCATCATCAACGACATCCTCGACTTCTCGAAGATCGAAGCCGGCAAGCTCGACATCGAAAGCGTCGGTTTCAATCTGCCCGGGCTGGTGCACGAGACCCTGCGTCCGATTGCCTTGCGCGGCACGGGCAAGGGCCTGAAGGTCGATTGCCTCATCGACGTCGGCGTTCCGCAGCAGGTAGCGGGCGACCCCGTCCGCATCCAGCAGATTCTCCTCAACCTGCTCAGCAATGCCGTCAAATTCACCGAGAAGGGCGAGGTGATGCTGACCGTGCAGCGGGAAGCGGATGACTGGGGGCAGGAATGGCTGCGCTTTGCCGTGCGGGACACCGGCATCGGCATCACCCCGGAGGCGCAAAAATACGTCTTCGACGCCTTCTCGCAGGAAGATACGTCCACCACCCGCAAGTTCGGCGGAACCGGGCTGGGCCTGTCGATCTCCAGTCGCCTCAGCACACTGATGGGCGGCAGGATCTGGCTGGACAGCGAACCGGGACGCGGCTCGACCTTCTACTTCATGCTGCCGTGCCGGCTTGCGGAAGCACCAGAGCAACTGCTGGGGCCCGAGCCAGCGGCACAACACCCGGGCAGCCAGGCCAGCGCAATGGACGATCCGGCATCAGGGCTGTGTGTTCTGCTGGTGGAAGACAACCCGGTCAACCAGCGGGTCGCCACGGTACTGCTGACGCGCCGAAACTATGCCGTCGAGATCGCCGGGAACGGGGCGCTGGCCCTCGAAGCCTTCCGCCACAAGCACTTCGACGTCGTGCTGATGGACATGCAGATGCCGGTCATGGACGGGCTGGAGGCCACGCGGCGTATCCGCGCGCAGGAAGCCGGGGCGACCCGGGTCCCGATCATCGCCATGACCGCCAACGCCATGACCGGCGACCGGGAGCGCTGCATCGACGCCGGCATGGACGACTACATCGCCAAGCCTATCAACGCGAACGAGTTGTTCGAGCGACTGGAGAAGTGGACGACTGCCAGGCAGTGTTGAGCGATTTTCGTCGAGGCCTGGGTGGCAATCACTCAGGCCTTCATGATTGCCGTGTAACCCTGGATGGTAATCATCAAGCGCCTGATGACGACCATCAGAGCGCTGACGACGCTCATCAACACCTGGGTGATGAGCATCAAGCACTCGATGAAAATCATCAGGCGGTGGATGATTTTCACGAGCGCTCTGATGATCCGACTCAGACCTCACACGGTTTTCGTGAAAACCGGCAAGGCTGCTACCAGCGTCACGTCCAATGGCAAAGACGGATTTGTCATCTGCAATTTGCGATTAGATAACAACACCCGGCCCGGTCCGGATTGAATGACGGCGAGCCAGGTACATACGTCGTACATCCTTTAATGGAGTTTCAAATGTCCAGCCCCATCCGCCGCGATCTGATGGACAAGTGCAACCCTTGCATGCCGAGCTACGCGGCCTGATCGCCACCAGCCGCCAGCGTCTGGCAACCGACGTGCGGGGCGGCGAGCGGGCGCAGTATGGAGCACCTTGGCGAGTGCCTGGCGCGGGAATTCGGCCATGGCTTCGAGGCCAAGAACCTGCGTCGCATGGTGCAGTTTGCCCAAGCCTTCCCGGATGCCGAAATTGTCGCATCACTGATGCGACAATTGAACTGGACCCACTTCCTGCAATTGCTACCGCTCAAGAGCGAGAGAGCCCAACCGCTACTTTTACGCCCGCCAGTCCATGGCCGAACGCTGGAGCGTGCGTGAACTGCACCGGCAGATCGAAGCCTTCGTCGAACGCCAGAAACGCATGGTCATCGACGGCGACGATTCCCGCTCGGAAGGTAGTCGACTCGACGCAGCTTGCCCGCATTCATCTGATGGAGACCGCGTTGCCGACGGCAGCCATTCCCTGAGTCAGACAAGATGGTGTGAGATACGTAAGTGCCGTGGAGGTTGGCAGGGCTCCCGCAGCTACGCATCTAACATCCCCGCAACAGAAATAGCGCTCACCGTCAGCCACTTGCCGCGACACTGTTCACAGCCCTCCGTTTTGTGTAGTTTCCTGCCTTTTTCGGCGGACGATGGAAACGGGCAAGCTGATGGACATGGTCAAGGTATTCGAAGGGCTTGAGGACTGGCGTAGCGCACAGCAAACGCGCCACCGCCTGAGCGAGATGCTGACCATTGCGGTCTGCGCGGTCCTCAGCGGCGCAGACGACTTCGAGGACACCAGCCAGTGGGCGCGTATCAGCTGCCATGGCAGCATCGCTTTCTGAGCCTAGATTACGGCATCGCCTCGCCCGACACCTTCGAGCGCGTCTTCGCCACACTGGATCCGACGGGCTTCGAACGGGCCTTTCGTGAGTGGGTGGCGGGTGTGATTCCGGCGCTGGATCATGAGCAGGTGATTGCCATCGACGGCAAAACAAGCCGGCGCACGACGAGCAAGGCGGCAGCCGCGCCGCTGCACATGGTCAGTGCCTTTGCCGCCGAACTCTGCCTGGTGCTCGGGCAAGTCGCCACCGACCAGAAATCCAACGAGATCAAGGCCATTCCGCGGCTCCTTCGCACCCTGAACCTAGCCGGCTGCATCGTCACCATTGATGCTATGGGCACCCAGACAGCCATCGCCAGCGAGATCCGCGAGCGTGGCGCCAACTATGTGCTGTGCGTAAAAGACAACCATCCGAAGCTGCTCGACGCAATCTTGCTGGCCTAGGCGGGTGTCGGCAGGGCCTTGCAGGCCGTCTCGAGTTGGGAGAGCCACAATCGGGGGCATGGTCGGGAGGAATGGCAACGTTGTTGGGCCTTCGAGGCCGGCGATCGGCTCTAGTGGCGCGACCTGAAGAGCTTTACCCTGGTCGAGCGTACTCGAAGCATCGGTGACAGGACGAGCGTCGAGCGCCGCTGCTACATCAGCAGCATGGCCCCCGACGCCGGGAAGTTCATGCGCGCGGTGTGCAGCCATTGGGAAATCGAGAACCGGTGGCACTGGTGCCTGGACGTTCAGTTTGGCGACGACTACGCCCGTGCCTGCAGCGGCCATGTCGCCCACAACCTGGCACTGGTGCGCCACATCGCCCTGAACCTCATCCGTCCCAACACCTCCGTCAAGACCAGCATCAAGACCAAGCGGCGGCTGGCTGCAACCTCGGATGAATTCCGGGCGGCGCCGCTTGGCTTCAAGACTGACGATGAGGATGACAATTGATGTCAAGTGCGTAGCTACGGGAGCCCTGCTCCTCCTCTGCCCACGACCCCACTTCCAACTGGACACCTGAATGCGTGCTCCTACCGCTGCGCTTGTCCATTACGTTGCCTCACAGGCTGACACTTGCCTGCGAAATATTAGCTGTAAGAAAGCACTATAACGCAATGAAAATTGTGGGTAATTGAAAGTCGGCTCGGACGCTTACGACTGAACTGGTGCTCGCGGCACTCAATATGGCCCTGGCAACGCGCAAGCCCGAGGGCGTGATTCACCACTCGGACCAAGGCAGTACGCGTCCCTCGCCTTCGGGCAGCGCTGCTAGACGATGGGCGTGCGCCCGTCGATGGAAAGCCGGGGCGACGCCTACAACAACGTGATGACTGAGAGTTTCTTTGCCAGCATGGAGTGCGAATTGATCGACGGGCTCAGCTTCAAGACCAAGACCGAAGACCGACTGGCGGCCTCTACCTGGATCAAAGGCCGGTAAAACCCACGCCGCCGCCATTCGGCTCTGAGATACCGCTCGCCGATGAACCTCGAGCAGCAAAACCATGACAAGGAGAATGCCCCAGCTACGACAATCGAGTAGGATCAGACCGCTTGAGTTTCAAGCCACAACCTGTCCGCGGGATGGAGGCAACTTCAGTCACTGAACGGCCACTATTTGGCCTTGCCGTCGCTCGCTTGCCAAACCAATTTGGTCACTAATAGGAATGGATAGCTACCGCACAAGAAATCCAAATAGACTACATCTAGGGGAAAAGTCGTATAAAGTTCAACTAATTGCTCACTTGCTACCCTTGGCAGCCCGATGCCCAATCTAGAACTGCACCACGCGGAACTGCCCAGTTCATAATAAATCCAGAAAATGTCATGAAAGTTGCACGACCTCCCTTACACGTACATCTGCTGGCCCATAAACGCTCTATTTCTGCGAATCAGATTGCCCAAGCATTGATGGTCCGATTGGTGGAGCCGCCAGCAAGTGGTGGCCTGCGCTTACCGGTGTTCTTTACGCCAGATTGGGGCGATAGCCAGCCCCCCAGACTTACCGGAAATAATGCCCTCAACCTGGAGGCGGCGGAACATACCCTCGTCGTCGTTCTGGCCGACGCACCGATGCTGCGCACCGTGCCCAACGGCACCGGCAATGAATGGAAGGATTTCGTGCAGCATGTCCGGGCTCTGACGCCACTCGACGCCAATCCCCATCATTTGTTGCCAGTGGCACTTGATCGAGTCGGTTTTGGCATCAATGACGAGTGCCATGTACTGCCAGTGTTCCTGGATGCCTCATTAGAGGAATGCTTGGCCAAGGAGCGGCAACTGGCCGAGTTGTCTTTCCACATAGCAGCCAGGGCCATCCAGCTGTTGGTACACGGAAAAATTCCCGCAATTGCCCCCGACCGTGTTCAGGCCCCAGTACGGATATTTCTTAGTCATGCTAAGACCGACCTAAGTCCAGCCCGCAATGATCCGGTACGCCACACGGCGGAGCTCTGCGCCAGCGAGGCCTTTCCCATCGAAGGGTGGTTTGACTCCAGAAATATCGCCACCAGTCAAGATTTTTGGAAAGCCATTTCTGCTGGCATTCGCGACTCCTCCATCATGCTAGCCTTCAAGACAGATCACTACAGTAGCCGCCCCTGGTGCCGACGCGAAGTGATGGAGGCTAAGCGCCTGGGCGCCCACATTTTGATGGTGAACGCCGTCGAATCGGGAGAGGCGCGCAGCTTTCCTTATGGCGGCAACGTGCCGGTTATTCGCTGGAACCTGGCCGGCGAACCGGAGGTGGAGGCTCGCCGCGTCATCGGTCGCGCAGTCCTCGAAGCGTTGCGCTTTCATCACAACCGGTCTTTGCTAGCAGCGCGGGTAGAGACTGGGGATGAGGTTTGGGCCTGCGCGCCGGAGGCGCTAACCCTTGCAGAGCTCCCCGATGACGCTACCGGCACCTGCATTCTCTATCCCGATCCCCCTTTGGGACGCGAAGAGCTGGAGGTGCTGCACAAATTGCGGCCGCGTGCCCACTTTATAACTCCCTTGACCCGTCTGGCTGCCAAATACAAGCCCAATGCGGTAAGCACCCTGTGCGTTAGCATTTCAGAGAGCGACGACGCCCACCATTACGGGTTATCCGATGCGCACTTTGCAACGCTCAGTGACGAAATCCATCTCTATTTGCTGTTGGCTGGCTTCAGGATCGCCTATGGTGGCGCTTTGTCGGGTAGCTTCGAGCAAGGCAACAACTTCACGCTGCGCCTTTTCGAATTGGTGCGCGGCTACTCTGGGCTGGCCGAAGGTGTGAATGCACCATCGCTCAAGAAGGCCATCCTCAATGTGGCCCCGTGGCCCCTGCGGCTTGGCTATGGCGAAAAGGAATGGGCACTGTTTGATGGCGACTGCGCTGAATACCAGCCAGGGCCGCGTCCCTACCTGCTTGAGAATGATGATAAGATATTTCCCGTCATCGACGGAAAGCGCTCCTTGGCTGCAGATACTCCAGATAAGCGCTACGCTTGGGCACGAGGCCTCACCGCAATGCGCCAAGCCATAACTAGCATGAGCGGCGCGCGCTTGGTGCTCGGCGGCAAGATGACCTGCCACACCGGTCTTGTGCCAGGTGTCATTGAGGAAGCTTGGCTATCGCTCTCCATGCGTCAGCCCCTCTACCTAGCCGGTGGCTATGGCGGGGCGGCAAGGGCGGTGTGTGACCTACTGCAAGGCATCCCCCGGGATGATTTCAGCGAATCTTGGGCTGTCGCGCACATTAAAGACTATCAAATGGCAATGGCCTGTCATCTCGATGGTAAGGAGCCATTACACCTGTTGCCTGCCATCGGTCAGGCGATCGCTAGTTTGACCGGACAGGATCTAGGCAAGGTGCTAAATAATGGTCTTGACGATCCCGAGAACCGGGAACTCATGATTTCCACAGATACGCAAAGAATCGCAGAATTGGTTTTGCATGGACTGGCACGGCTATAAAGAGCTTTTTTGAAATGCAAAGTCCAGGGATTTCCGGTGGTTTCGATGTGACATATTTTGTGCTGGCAATGTGAAAAACAAGATGTGTATATTTTCTTATCAGTAGCATAATAACCAAAGCTACCCAATAGTCAGGCTGCTACCAATAACGGATGCTGGCTTGAGCTAATGTTTTCTGGCTATATAAAAATTGGCTAACAGAGGCGATACTTAGCCTAGCCAGTGGCAAGGGGATTCAAGTGTCGCGTGATGTTGCGAACGTGTTTATTAGTCATGTACACGAAGATGATTCGCGGCTGGGTGCTCTCAAGAGCCTTATGGCGAATAATGGGCTTCATGTGCGCGATGGGTCGATCAATAGCGACAAGCCGAATGCTGCCAAGAGCAAAGCCTATATCAAGAGTGCAATACTTGCTCCGCGGATTCAGTGGGCAGGTACCCTCGTCGTGATCATTTCCCCCAAAACTAAGCACAGCGAGTGGGTCAACTGGGAGATTAAATATGCCCAGTCCCTCGGTAAGCGGATTGTCGGTGTTTGGGATCATGGGGCAGCAAATTGCGATGTCCCGGGCGCGCTTGATACTTATGCGGATGCTGTTATTGGCTGGCAAGGAGTGCGGGTAATCGACGCGATCGCTGGCAAGATCAATAATTGGGAAACGTCAGAAGGGGTTCTACGTGAGCCCCGGCAAATCCCTCGTTACGGTTGCTGAGCAAAAAAATATGCGGCTTTTTTCTTACGTGGTTGCCCGTGACTATGGTTTTGCACCCAATCCATTTTATGGCTTCTGCACGTTGGCGACATGCAAGCCTGGTATCAGGCAGTCGGCACGTGTCGGTGATTGGGTTGTTGGACTGACATGTGTCGGTGATCGTGCGTCGCGCGGACTTGTCTATGTCATGAAAGTGGCGGAGGTGTTGACCTATGATCATTACTGGCGCGATGCCCGATTTTCTGAAAAGCGTCCCGACCTGCGCAGCAGTTTGAAACGGGCTTTCGGGGACAATATTTATCACAGAGCCGATACACGGGGGCCCTGGTTGCAGGCTGACTCTCATCACAGTCTTGAAGATGGATCGTCCAATAGCGCTAATGTCGAAAACGATACCAAATCCGACAAGGTGCTAATTGCGACGAGATTCACATACTGGGGAAAATCTGCTCCCGATGTCCCCTGCCATTTGCGTGACTTCGAAGGGCATGATCTTGTTGTCGGTCGGGGTTATAAGAACAGTTACCCACTAGATTTTGTTCGGGCATTTGAGGCTTGGTATGACTCTTTGCATGTCGAAGGGTATCAAGGTTCGCCATATCGATGGTGAACGAGGAGAGTGGGCATATGGCATATCCTTGTAGCGTGGCTTATGGATTTCGTTGCGCATTCGCCAAGGTCAGTAAGCTTTCATCTGGCCTTTAATCGGTATTGTCTCGACACCAGAGTTGCCAGCCATTTAATCGTAAAGTCAGCATGAGATAATTTCAATTACGGTGCTTTCACCGTAATAAATTAAAACTTTGAATTTATTCGCCAGTCAAATTAATTTGATACATAAACCGTAATGGACCTAAATACAGTCAGAGAGACACTAACCTTTCTCCATGTAACGGATTGCCATCTTTCAGCCTCTGCGACGGTTCAAACCATTGATCGAAAAACCAAAGCGCGGGGAGTGGATCAGCCACAACGATCAAGAGTCCTTCAGGATGCGCTCCGCAAACTGGCTGAAGACTTCGAACAAAGAAGCATGACCATTGATGGTGTATTGTTTTCCGGTGATGGTACGCTCAAAGGTGATCCAAATGGTCAATTAGAACTACGCAAGATGCTTCTTGCCGAGCTAATCCGTATAGGGATCACTCCTGCCAACATCATTGCAACACCGGGCAATCACGACATTGTTGCGGGAACAGAGCCAAACAGTCCGGAAAGGTATGGTTTATTTCAGGAAGCTTGGCTCCAGCCGGATCCGGTTGTCGTGCCATTCCTCGATGGCATTCACGACATCGATGATCTCGATACATCATCGCATGTACTTAGGGACCCCCAAGGCAATTGGGCTGTATTTCCAATCAATACAGCGAATTGGTCGCAGTTAAGAATCTCCGATGACGATGATGCAGAGATCGCCGACATCAGGGCTCTCATCAAGGCAGATGGGAATGCCAAGCGTATTTCAACCTTGGATAGACTATGTGCTTACGATATTGCACGGGTGTCTGACGATCAGTTGGAAGCGCTCCGAAAAATGGTTAAGGAGATTGGTGATGTTCGCCTTCGAATCGCCGTTCTCCATCATCATTTGCTACCCGTTGATGGTCGGGAGGAATTTAAGTCATTCGAGAGCATTACCAATCTCGGGCAGCTACGGCAGGTGCTGCGTGATCTTGGATTTCACGTCGTCGTGCATGGACACAAACATGCCACCGCAGCGTACTACGATCACATTTACCCTGATCACTCTGCTCAACAGAGCGCACATCGGGTGCTGACTATATCTGGTGGCACCTTCGGACCGAGTGCGCAACATCCCGACACTCCGTTTCAGCTTATTAAGCTTGAGGGTATTCCTCACGCACCAAGATGCACGATTGAATCGCTGAGTTCTTCAACCGCTGGGCGCAGTCAAAAAACATCCACGTCTCCCACCTACAGGCTTTGGGAGGATGATCCGACGGCAAGCGGCCCAGCGACGGTCTATGGGACATCGATCGATGATGTCTATGTGCGGGCTATTCAAATGGTCAAGGATGCCCCCAATCGACCCATTATCTGCACCATAGATTTTTCTCCCGCAGATGAGCAGCTTCCTTTTCCCAAAGACTATCCTCGCGATGGAACCGAAGAGGAAAGACGCGAGTGGTTTGGCGAGACAGTTCAGTGGTGGCAACTACATGCTTCTCGAATCGAGGCCAGAATTCCCTACCTTCACGGCAGTCGTCTCAAGCGCTTCGGAGGGAGCTTTGATCAAATTAAGCGCGTGGTTGATCTGATCAAAGAGAAAAAGACGACCAGTAAAGCCATTGCCTTGGTTGTTGATCCGGGGCGGGACTTTGGTGGAGATAGCCCTTTCGCTTCATTCTGTTTCGTCCAATTTTGCCTTCGCCCAGACAAGACTCTGGACTGTATCGGCTATTACCGTGCCCAAGAGTTTCAGTCCTGGTGGCCCGTTAATGTTGCCGAGTTGCGCTACCTGCAATTGGAGGTCGCAAGAGAAGCAACAGTCATACCTGGGAAAATAACCACCATTTCCCCTTACCCCCGCCTTAGTATGGATCAGGAGGATATCCGGCAACCAACGAAGGTGGCGGTAGCATTGATTGATCAGTGGGTCGACAATCACCCGGTTCGGATAGCAAAAATTGCGTTGATGCTGACGAACAATACCGTCACGCCGGATCCAGAAGGTATTCTTTTTTGGAATCGTTGTCTTGCTGATCTGGAGCAAACCGCGAATACAAGATTTCATCAGGATGGTGTCCAGGTAGCTATCGACGGTATAGAGCTACTGTTGCACTGGCTCGAGGCGACAACTGCCACCAAAGAAATTGTCGATCCGATCCGGGGGGTGCTGGAGATCAACAAGCTCTATGATCGAGGCCAGAAGGAAAGTGCTGATTTCGCATCTTGGCAAAGAACGATGAGAGAGAAGTTGAGTTGCTTACGTGGCTTGCAAAAGCCCTTCCTTGGTATCGACGATGAAATTTCATCCTGAACGATCCTCTTCGCTGATATACGCTCAAACTGTTACTCAACAGAAATTGTTAACGGCGGCTATTGAACTCCTACCAAGTGCACCAGAAAACGGACTTTCCGAGTCCGCAAAGGAATAAGACTCATGATCCACCTGTTTGAAGGCAATACGGCTGATGAAATCTGGCGTCAAGCTGCAGATGACCTGATTCACATTGAGATGAACTCGCTTCAGGCAAGTCGTCTTGGACCCATGCGGGAACGCATGCACAGTGCTCTCCATTTGCGTGATCCGCGTCAGCGCTGGGTTTTGTCCCGCCGGCCAGCGATAAACCCTGCGTTTGCCATTGCTGAACTGGTGTGGATATTGCAAGGACGCAACGATGCCGCTTTCCTGAATTATTGGAACCCGGCCTTGCCCAATTTTGCAGGTCATGGTGATAGCTATCACGGTGCTTACGGATATCGCCTACGACGGCATTTAGGGGTAGATCAACTCGAACGGGCGTACCAGATATTGGCTAGCAATCCGGATAGCCGGCAGGTTGTGCTACAGATATGGGATACACGAATTGATCTCCCGAATCCGGATGGTACAGCCCGTAATGCAGACATCCCCTGCAATGTCATGGCTATGCCAAAAATTCGCGCCGGAAAGCTCGAGTGGTTGCAGGTCATGCGGAGCAATGACCTGTTTTTGGGCACCCCCCATAATTTCGTTCAGTTCACATCATTGCAAGAAATTATGGCCGGTTGGCTCGGCGTCGAAGTTGGTTCATTTGTCTTGATGGCAGATAGTCTGCATCTCTACGACAGTGATATTGAGAAACTGGCCGTTGCAGAGCGAACTCCATTGACGGCAAACAATGATCGCCTTGATCTGAAAAAAAATGAATTCGATAGAGTTTTGGCTCTGCTAGGCGAGGCTATGGATGAATTTCGCTCGGCCTCCTTGTTACCCATACGCTTTGTCCAATTGATTGAACGAAACGATCTGCCAATAGCTTGGCATAATCTTCTACGTATAGTTGCAGCAGATTCGGCGCGTCGTCGTAATTGGCGGGATGAAATAAAACTTGTCTCCAGTTCCAATACTAATCTGATGCTGGATGCCGCTTGGCGTGCTTGGGAAGAAAGATGCGAACCGTTCTCTGCAGGAGAAGCAAAGCTACTTAAATAGTTTTTCATTGTTCATGACGAAGAGACGATTTTTAATATCTCGTCCGCAACCAACTCAATCCGGTTTTCATTTTTGATCGAGACTACCGGGTACTTATCGGATTCCTGCTCAGCTAAGGTTAGATAGGTGTGCGCGATATCCTGAGGAACAGGCGCCGACGAACGGCTCATCATGAAAAGCTGTTTCGGCGTAACTTCCTGCCAGATTAAATGCTCGACGGCGAGCAGCTGATTAAGTTGCGCCACTGGCACCTTGGCCGTCATGCCATAGACCCATGTCGACCACCAGTATCGATCCAATAGGACTGTGTTCCCTTGGCGGAGCGATGGCAAAATGCGCCGCTCAATGAGATCGACATGCGCTGCGACATGGAGGACTTGCAGGCTCAGTGCTGACAAGTCTTTAACACCAAATTGGGCTGGCTGATGATGCAGCTCATAGATATGAGCCCCCAGTGTTCCAGATTCTCTGCCTGGAAATGAAAATCGTGAGCAGGCCTGACCACGTTCATGGAGGCGTTTTTCTACCGCGTTGATGATGGTTGTTTTTCCCACACCATCGGGTCCTTCAAATACGAATAGCCGGCCCATTAGCCGACTTTCGTATCAATGATGTCGCCACCATCACCAATTTTCAATAGCCTCATCTTATGTCGCATTTCAAACGCCTATATGCCATGAATGTAAAGTGGAGCACTCAGCTACGAACAGCAGTGGTTCCCAAGGATTGGCATCGGTGCTTGGGGTTGTCGTTCAACACTGCTATCAGCATGGTTGGTATTCTCAGTAACTGGTAGCAATCACGCTGGCGACTGCAACGGTGCTTGTATGGCTGACGCTGACGAGCCATCCAGCAACTGTCCGCTTCAGAGCCAGCTCGGATAGTTTTCGTTTGAGAACGACCGTTGGCGCTCCGGACTCCAAAGTGACGACTTCGACATCGGTAAATGCGATGCCATTTCCCCAACCTGTACCTAGAGCTTTCATGACAGCCTCTTTGACGGCAAAGCGTCCTGCCAAACGCTGTATCTGAGTCACCCCATTACCGGCAGCCGTCATTTCGGCTTTAGTGAAATACTTATCTAGGAAGTCTTTGGCCGGATCTCTGAAGAGTCGGGAAAATTCAGCGATATCAATGACATCAAGTCCGTGTCCGACTATAGAACCGCGGTTAGGGCAATCATCTTGCCTTGGCGTGAGTTTAGCTCGACTATCGGGCTCCGAACTCAAAGCGGATCACCTAAATCGAGTGTTGTTTGCCGGCCGGGTCTCGCCACAGGTATTTCTTGATCGGCTTGTCTTGTAATCTCTCCGGCAGAAAAGCTGGCAGCGATCTTTTCATTAATTCCCCATTTTGGTGGATACCAAGGGTCGACGAGAGCGCCGGTAGGTGAGAATCTCTGCTTTATCCTGGTCCGGCCTGAAATTCCTGAGATGTCTGGATGGGCTACGCGTGCATATTTGTCGACTTCACAGAACAGATTTTGGCAATCAATAAGCTGCAACCTGCGCCCCCAGAGCGACTGGAACGAGATGCCAAGGCGTTCGAATTCGCGCTCTTGATTATCGACCATTAAGCGAATGAGTTCCGCCTCGTTGAGTCCGGCACTATTAGTAAAGCACTTACGGATTCCATCCTTGGCACCAGGGCCTGGAATGACAAAATCCATCTCGGAAAAATTGGTGATCTCGCTGTAATTGATGTCGGTCACAAACTGATAGGCAAGAAAGTCGCCAATGGTTGGATAGCTTCGCAATAGCTCAAAAGCATGCTGCATTCTCTGCATCTTCTCGAGTTCTCCAGCCAGGTTGTCGGCCATCATTCGTTCGAGAAGACGAAGGTGATTTTGGTGCTTGGCACTATGCCCAAAGGCAGAACTTCCTGGAGGCATGATGTAAGCCGCAGAGTAGATGCGTTTACCGGCCCGCATCGCTTGACTCAAGACATGATCATAGTGCTCAAAGCGGTAATCCTTGAATGTGATGGCGCCGAATGTTTGCTCAAGCAGTTTCCAGGTTTCGATTTTGTTGAATAGTTTGAACAGGAGCGTTCGAAACAAGACTTCGGCGCCCGAGGTTGGGAGATCTTCTCGGTAGATGACATGGCGAACGAGATACTGGCTGACCCGGTCGGAAGCACGGTAAGCGTTCGTGAATTTATGTGCCAAAACGATCGGGTCCGTTGTCCACGGACCTTGCTCGCCAGCCAGGCGGCGGAAAAAAACGTTTTGTCGTTCCACCGCGAAGCGCCAGTAGCTATCAAAGACAGCGGTAAGCTTGAGGGGCGATAGGTGGGTTGGTTCTGTGCATGCCATTGCGGACGGCACTTTCGAGCTCTCCGCATTTTCGGCGAGAGCAGGGGGAGGGGCGAATCGGCGAATCACGTTGTGGTCTCTAGTTCCATTCTTGGTGAATGTGCAGCGGTGGATTCATACGATGCCGGGGACGCGCGATACAGGCCCGTGCTACGGCAATTAGAGGGTTCATCGATGTATCAGTTTTAGGGATTTCGTCAAGTTTCTCAATGCCCACCATGACATTCAGGCGAGCCAATGGCATTCCCATTTCATGAGCCATAAATGCGGCCAGCCGTGTGAGCCCAAGGTAATTGCCATACCCCTTCTTCAATATCAGCTGCGTCGCATAAAATGCATTTGCAACCAGTCCATCGTCCGTTGGCTCAAAGGTGACGTGCTGCAGACAAGGAAACCCAAGCTGCGATGAGGCAACATGATCACGCACAGGATCGAAAGTTGTCGCCTGAAACATCGATCGGCGGACACCTGCTCGGCTGTTGTGCTGCGAAATAATCCATTCGAGCTGGTTTCCTGCGCAAGGAGCGTCTTGGTTGTAGCTAGTCAGGCGCTCGAAGTACAGTCCGCGACCATTCAATTTTCGGTTCATCGCTTGATACCTTGGAAAAGCCAAGCGATAGTACTCGAATAATTTGGCACGATTGCCGGCTGACATCTGCCAAAGTCGCTCAGGAAAGATCGTGTAGGCAACGTCTTCGACGGTTTGCATATTTTTCAGGATGAGCAATTTGTCCAATGCGTGCCGGAGTGAGGCATCTTCTACGGCGACGCCTTTATCCTGAAAGCCGGTAATGCTGAGGACGAGGGGGGTGATTTCCTTTCCCGAGTTGTCGATGATATGCAGGAAGGCTTGCGCCCACGCCCTTGACAAGCAGGGTTCATTGACGACAAACGGTGCGGTGGTAGGATGCTTACTCATCAGTTGAATCCTCCAAGTGGCGATAGCGTGCCAAGCCTATGTATTGGCGTCTGGCAACTCGAACATAAGTTGCCCAGGGGGTTCCTGGAATTACGACACGTGTAATGCCTGGCTTCAGCGTTCGGAAAAGTCGCCCCTTGGCAAGGTCACGTTCAGGCATCAGGATGCCCGTATCGACAACGACCCCGGTCGGTAGCAGCAACAAGGCTCCTTCTTCAGCGTCAAGCGTCGGAGAGTTCCAGTATTGATCGGCAACGGTTAACGGTTCCGAAACGGTCTCGCCCAATAGTTCGGTTCTTATCATCTTGGGGGTAATGCGCCCAAGTGTTGCTCGCTGAACGGCAGTAATCATATCGATGCCATACGCCATATGATTAACTATGGTGGCTTGCCCAACACCAAAATTGCAGGCGACGGCATAGATGTCTGAAGCCGATGCAGTGTTGGGGTCAAGGCCGCGCCGGGTGAAGGCTTCACGAAGTCCTAGCGTTGGCATGAGAACGAAGGAGGCAAAGGCATCGGCAAGTACTTCGTTAGGGGGGCGATTTGAGTGCTTCGATTGTTCGTCTTGCAGTTCGTCAATGGTCGAACCGTGCCCCAATAGATGGTGACCCAATTCGTGAGCGCAGGTGAAATTCCGTCTGACCAAAGGTCTTAGTGCCGAGACATGGATGCGCGGCTTGGGCTTTTGGTCATACATGCCTTCCATATTTATGTCATTGAAACGGACTGCAACACCAAGTGTTTCGCATAGACTGTAGATACACGTCGGGCTCTTCAGGTCGATGCGCGCTTTTGTCCGCACCAACATCGACAATTGCATACCTTTCAGCACCAACGCTTTTTGAGCGCCAATAGGGGATGTGGTCATCGAGCGCGCAGTCATTTTGAGGGCTCCACACCGTCGGCATTTGAGTTTCTCATGGATGCTAAGAGTCGCAAGAGCCGGTCTAGATCATCTGGTTTAAGTTTGCTCAATTCGCGAGCAGCAAGTTGCAATCTGGGATCATCCGTTGTTAGTTGCTCCGCAGTTTCAGCAAGCAACCACGAGACGGTTACGTCATAGAGTTCGGCAAATTGGGAGAGCTCGTCAGCTGATACGCGTCGATTCCCTGCCTCAATTTCTGAGATGGTCGGGCGGTGTAATTCGAGAATTTTGGCCACCTGTCCTTGGGAAAGGCCAGCCATCTTACGAGCTTCGCGTAACCGGCACGCAACTAAGGCACGTTTGTTATCTTTTATTTCGTTCATTGTGCATTCGCCACTTTGGATGTTGCTAGTGTTTGGGCTATTGCAATATCAACAACCATTGCCACTGTTTCGTTAACTGTCAGGGCTAGGCAGCCTTTTTCACGACTAAAGATATTGACGTCGTCGGCAATGACTATACCTAGTTCCGCTGCCAGCATCCCGATCGCTACTGGCCAAATCTTACTGTCGAATTGTGGTAGTGCCTCAAGTGGCTTGGTTGCGCCCGTGATTTTGGGGCATTCCAAACCGCTTGAGGCCTGAATAATTTGAAGCACTTCCACCAGTTTGGATTGCACAAATACAGCGTTCATGAAATTCTCCATTGGGCCGTTACGGGTAGTAAGAATATCTTACTACTGGTAATGGATTTTGCAATGTTTTCTTTAGGCCTGCGACCAACAGCATTGCTGGCGTTTCTTTGGAGGGGGCTAACTCCCACTAAGGCTGAAGTCCAGACGTCTCCACAGCGAGATGCCCATGAAAAAAGCTCCCTCGGGAGCTTTTTTCATTATCTTGGCAAGAATTTCACTAACCGTGTCACCCGACAAACCTACACGTCCAGATTCCGCGCATACAGCGCGTTGGCTTCAATGAACGCCCGGCGCGGTTCGACGTTGTCGCCCATCAGGGTGGTGAAGATCTCGTCGGCGGTGATGGCGTCGTCGATCTGTACGCGCAGCAGGCGGCGCACGGCCGGGTCCATGGTGGTTTCCCAGAGTTGCTCGGGGTTCATTTCGCCCAGACCCTTGTAGCGCTGCTTGCTGATGCCACGTTCGACGTCGGCGAGCATCCAGCGGATGGCGTCGGCGAAGCTGGTGACGGCTTGCTGCTTTTCACCGCGACGCATGACGGCGCCGGGCTGGATCAGGCCGGAAATGGATTCGGTGGCCAGGCGCACGGTGCGGTAGTCGCCGGAGCGCAGGAAGTCGGCGTCGATCTGGGTCAGCTTGCGGTTGCCGTGGTGCATGCGGGCAATGTCCAGCGTCCAGGCTTCGGTGCTTTCGTTGAAGATGGCCTCGATGCTGACTTCGCTGCCGACGGCGGCCTGCAGGCGGGCGGCGGAGTCGCGGGTCGCCGCTTCGTCGTCGAGTGACAGGGGCAGATCGTGGGCCAGCAGTGCGTGCAGGACGGCCGAATCGATCCAGTCGGCGAGGCGCCGGATGATGGCTTCGGCGAGCAGGTAGGTGCGCGCCAGGCCGCCGAGGGCGTCGGTGTCGATGGCGGCGAGGCCTTCACCGGGGGTGAGCGAGGCGCCTTCGAGGCCGAGCTTGAGCAGGTGGGCGTTGAGCTCGGTGTCGTCCTTGATGTACATCTCGTTCTTGCCGTGCTTGATCTTGTAGAGCGGCGGCTGGGCGATGTAGATGTGGCCGCGCTCGACGAGTTCGCGCATCTGGCGGTAGAAGAAGGTGAGCAGCAGGGTGCGGATGTGCGCGCCGTCCACGTCCGCGTCGGTCATCAGGATGATGCGGTGGTAGCGCAGCTTTTCGGGCTTGAAGTCTTCGACGCCGATGCTGGTGCCGAGGGCGGTGATCAGCGTGGCGATCTGCTCGGAGCTGATGAGCTTGTCGAAGCGGGCGCGCTCGACGTTGAGCACCTTGCCGCGCAGCGGCAGGATGGCCTGGAATTTACGGTCGCGGCCCTGCTTGGCGGAGCCGCCGGCGGAGTCGCCCTCGACGATGTAGATTTCGCACAGGGCCGGGTCTTTTTCCTGGCAGTCGGCGAGCTTGCCGGGCAGGCCGACGCCGTCGAGCACGCCTTTGCGGCGGGTCATTTCGCGGGCCTTGCGGGCGGCTTCACGGGCGCGGGAGGCTTCGACGATCTTGCCGCAAATCGTCTTGGCGTCGATCGGGCGCTCCTGCAGGAAGTCGGCGAGCTTCTGGGCCACGACTTCTTCAACGGCCGGACGGGCTTCGCCGGAAACCAGCTTCATCTTGGTTTGCGAGGCGAACTTGGGGTCGGGCATCTTGACGGAGAGTACGCAGGCCAGGCCTTCGCGCATGTCGTCGCCACTGATGTCGACCTTGGCCTTGCGGGCAATTTCGTGTTCGTCGATGTACTTGTTGATGACCCGCGTCATGGCGGCGCGCAGGCCGGTGAGGTGGGTGCC
>ERZ724525.765-NODE-765-length-18424-cov-9.037454_pt1 | contig 18424 bp, 11 predicted proteins | sample MGYA00376058_ERZ724525 | MGnify/ENA primary metagenome ERZ724525 (study PRJEB28724, sample SAMN07190888) | wastewater metagenome | isolation source: influent of sewage treatment plant in Hong Hong | place: USA: Christiansburg, Virginia | collected 2016-03-01 ... | reverse complement strand
CTGGGATAGTCAGACAGGCCTGCATAGATCGCGGACTGGGTATCCAGAATCACTTCGCAACCCAGACTACGCACATAAGACGCAATGCGCAGCAAAGCTTCGCTGGCAGCGTCGGATGGGGCTCCTGCGTTGGGTGTGTGGTACTTGCCGATCAAGGCAATATGGCGGAACGTGGATGTCATCTGGGAAATTACATCATTAAAATGAAATCATGCTCGACGAACGTGCCAAGTTATTGCTGAAAGCGCTGATTGAGCGTTACATCGCTGATGGTCAACCAGTCGGCTCGCGCACTCTTTCGCGTGCATCCGGGCTTGAATTGTCGCCTGCCACCATCCGCAATGTGATGGCCGATCTGGAAGAAATGGGGTTGATCATCAGCCCGCACACATCCGCAGGCCGCGTGCCTACCGCAAGAGGGTATCGACTGTTTGTCGACACCATGCTGACGGTGGACCGCTCCAACCTCATCACGCCCGGGCTGATCCATGAGCAGCCGCAGAAAGTGATTGCCAATGCGGCTAATCTGCTGTCCAACCTCTCCCAGTTTGTGGGCGTGGTCATGGTGCCGCGGCGCAGTTCGGTTTTCAAGCACATTGAATTTGTGCGCCTGTCGGAGCGGCGCTTTCTGGTCATCATCGTCTCGCCCGAAGGCGATGTGCAAAACCGTGTGATCTTTACGGATGTGGATTACGAGTCTTCGCAGTTGATGGAAGCCTCGAATTTCCTCAATCACCATTACGCCGGTCTGACCATGGAAGAGGTCAGAACAAGGCTGCAGACCGAAGTCGAGCAACTGCAAGGCGAAGTCGCCAGCCTCATGCAGGCTGCCGTGAATGTGGGCTCTGAAGTGATGAGCAACCATGATCAGGAGGATGTGGTGATTGCCGGCGAGCGTAATCTGCTGTCGGTCAGTGATTTCTCCAGCGACATGGGCAATCTGCGCCGCGCTTTTGATCTGTTTGAGCAAAAAACGCAGATTCTGCGCCTGCTGGATTTTTCGAATCAGGCCGATGGCGTGCGAATTTACATCGGTGGCGAGAGCCAGACTGTCCCGTTTGAAGACCTCTCCGTGGTGAGTGCTCCCTATGAGCTAGACGGTAAGGTTGTGGGCACCCTGGGAGTGATCGGCCCCACGCGCATGCACTACGACAAGATGATCCAGATTGTCGACATCACATCCAAATTGGTGAGCAATGCCCTGAGCCACAAGCGTTAGGCCCTACAATGGCAGAGTTTTTCTGGTGGCAGCCACGGCTGTTGTCAGTGCTGGGGCGTTAGCTCAGTTGGTTAGAGCAGAGGACTCATAATCCTTTGGTCGTCGGTTCAAGTCCGCCACGCCCTACCACCAAACCATTGTGAATAAAGAAAAGTCTGCTATTCAAAAGATAGCGGACTTTTTTGTTTTTATTCCTGGTTCCGGTTTGGTTCCGGAATTTTGCCAGATGTAGCTGTACGTCAATGGACTCTTGCGATATAGACGCAACAGGTGGAGACGGTTGTTTTCATGGCGTTGTGGCTCCGGATCAATCACAACGAAGCGGTCTTATGCGCTGAGTTGTTGAAAATTTTTTCAAACGCTTGCTGTCGATAAAAATTGGTCAGAAGCGTTGCTAGCTGCGGTGAAATTCTGTTATCGCGAGATTTACGAAAGACGCGCTTGCTCGCCAATAATGATGCAGTGAGTGGTACGTAAAATCAGAAGGAGCACCATGCCTCGCACGACAAAGTCTTCGAGCACTGACAACATCTCGGAAAAGGATTCGGCCAAAGTCTCCAAGGCGAAGAGTGCGGCGAAAGTAAAAAAGACAACGCCACCCCAAAAAGCTAGCCCTGTGCCCGCCAAGAAAACAGGATCAACCGCCAATAAGAGGGCGCCAACACAGAGCGCTAAACCTCAGGAGTCAGTGGCGAAAAGCATTCCTGTTTGGGATTCCTGGGAAAAGCGGCACACGATAACTCTGGTGGATGCTATCTGTACCGTACACAACATCGTGGGCAACAAGCGGGTTCTAGAAAAGTTACAGAAAGGCCGCGATCCAAGAACGAAAGGTTTCAATACGCATTTGAAGACTTTGAAGGATTGGGTTCGCAATGAACCAGACGTTCTGCCAGTCGAAGCTCGTCACGGCGGGGGAAAAGTCACCAACAGCACGAGCATTCTTTTGGCCCCATTCATCCAGTGGGTGAAGGAGACAAAACCGTTCCCTGGGCTCGACATACCTCAGAAATTTTTTGAGCTGACCCCTCCAGTGCCAAGAAGAGCCGAAGTAGTAACTACGCAAAGGGGACCATCTCCAGTAAAAAAAGAAGAGTCATCAGGTGGCGAGCATGATGAAACGCTGCACAAAAAGTGGGCTAAATTGCTCATCGCGTTGGCCATGAAAGACTATGGCTTGCAGCCGAAGTTGCCTGCCAAAGAGCTGATGGCGCACAGCCGAGGCAAGAAGGATGCAGGGCTCTATGCACCGTTGTCGGAGTTCTGCAAGGATCACGGGATTGATCAGTTGTCTCAGAGTGTCGTAAAAGAGGCGTTTGAAGGCGCTCTCGAATTCCTGGGCGCGGATTTCGTCGACAGACTTAAGAAACATGCAGAAGGCAAAGAGCGCATTGCCAGTCTGCAAAAGGTGTTGCAAACGCCTGCGCAGCAGCAGACAAACGTTTGAACTGCGTGCCCTATGTTTCGTGGGCGAAGGGACGCTGGCAAAGTAGACGGCATCGCAGAAATCGTATGAAACGCCGTCATGAGCCTCAACAACGTTGTCTCTTCAAATACATCTGAATCTGGAAGTTTGGCCTTTGCGCCATTTTTTCTGAGCTACCCAAAGTGTCCGTCCCGCATGCCCAAAACCAAGGCATTTCAACGTGTCCTGGATGCTCAGTTTGCCAGTCGCAGGCTCATCGCAGTGGCGCCTAAAGTAAGCGCCAAGAAGACCTCGGATTGCTTCATCACTGCAGATAACGCACCTGCATTCGATCGCGCTGCACCTTATAAAAAGTTTGGCAGCAAACCATTCTCAAACGTTAGCTTGGATGGTGATGGCTATATACGCCTCAATGACGTTCTGACTGTCTATCCGGTCTCGCGTGCGGCATGGTACGACGGCATCCTCAAAGGCATCTATCCCGCAGGCGTAAAACTTGGGCCCCGCTCAGTCGGCTGGTCACGCGCTGCCATCCGCGAACTCATCGCAAACCCACCGAAGTTCTGATCCCAGCCTAGCGCTGGCTCACGGAATAGCCCCCCATTTTTCATACCGTATGCACCTGTTGATCAGGTGCAGGGGCTTCGCTTTGCCAATTTTTCCACCAAGGAGTTATCAGCCCATGAGTACGTCTAATCCAAGTGAAATTAATGCTCAAAAACCTGCAGTGCCAGCTGTGAAGAAGGATGCCCAAAGCAGCGATTCAGCCAAATCTTCAGTCCCTGGCAAATCCTTGCCTCCGGCTGAGTCTCGCTGTTATGGGGTCTCGGTAGGAGTAGATGTTTCTGCCACCTTGGTTGCCTATGGAATCGCGGTTGACTTGTGCGCGGGAGGCGCGATCTTCGGGTTACCTGTAGGAAAGCAAAAGAATGTCGAGATATTCGCGGCTGATCATGTCTCCGCAAGTGATCTGAAATCTCAGGTGTCTCGTTTGATCGATAGCGAAGCCAATATCTCCGTAATCGTCCCTAAGACACCGACTCCTCCCGACTATCGCAGCCAAGAAGGCCGTGCTCTCATTGGGCCGCCGAAAACTGAGGGCTGTCATGTCGTGGTTGTCCCCGCAGCTAACAAAAAAGCACGCTGGTCCGAAGCTAATTTGTCTGCATTCAAGCGTGCTGTAGCGGGCAAAGGGGCGCTGGTTATTTTTATTTTTCAGGGATTTAGCAAAGAGGAAGAAACCTACTTGTCTTCCTGCTTTAACTACGTATTCACAGTCTGCCCCTGTGAGCCTGACCAGGGCTACCCGTCGGCGTTTACGGCCGCTCCCATCTCCGGTAGTTTTTTCGCAGCGACGGGCCACAGTGCTGTGATCGAAAACATCCGCGTGGACGCTGATGGGCGCATTGAACGCCACTGCCTGCCCTGCGTTTCCCCGGACAGACGGGATCGCGAAATCTATCGCCTGCGTAAAGAAGAGAACAAGTCGTTGGAGGAGATCGGCGAAGCCTTGGGCTGCAACAAAAGCACCGTCTCCCGCCGCTTGAGTGCGCTGCCTTCTCATCTGAGCGGCGGCCGCCTGTGATCCCTGTGTTGCACGTGTTGCGTGATTTGCGGCATTTCCATGCAAAGCCTGATTTTTGTGCAACACCTGCAACGTACCCCAATCTCAAGAGGACTCATCATGACTATCGAGAACAACGCGGTGTCTCGTTCGCCTGTATATGGGGCTGATCGTGTGACGATATGGCTAGACCGCCCGGCATCAGAAGCTGAGTTTGAAGAGCTGCGCGAGCACTGCACCTTTCTGACTGTGACGAACGATCAGCCCAAGTTCCAGGCCAACCGCAAGTGCAAGTTGGACCTGTTTCAGCCGACGCGCAAGTGCCTGCGTATGGCAAAAGAAATTCTGAGGGCAGAAACCAATGCCGATCTAACCTATGTCGAGTTGGCCCGCGATGTGACTCTACCCAACAAGGCTCGCATGGCGCTAATTACTGCGTTTCTCGGTTCCGTAAAAGTGACGAGCCAGCGGTCACTCTTCGTTCAATCTAAAGGCACCTTTTACTGCGGCAAGCGGGCAGGAAATGGTGGCCGGGACGGCAGTGTCCTGGCGGTCTACGCAGATAAAGCCAGCAAGATCAACAATGCGCGTCCGGATGCCGGTGCCATGGAGTGCTTTCACGTTGAACTGCGCTTGAGTGGCAAGGACGTTTTGGGAAAGCACGGCATCCGCGCGTTGGAAGAGCTCATCTCTTTTAAGCATAAGCAGCTCTGGGAGAAATGCTTGAAGTTCTACGCGCTGCCGCGAAGCAAAACCGAGTTGGGCCGTTTGCTGGCCGCTTGCTGTGGTGGCCGCGCAGATGCTTCGGACACGGCATACCTCAAACGTGCAAACCGTTGGATCGACAAGCACAGCATTGATGGCCGGTTCATCATGCATAACGCGCTGAAGGCGACTCCCGAGCTTGAGCGCCATCTGGAAGAAACAGACTGGAACGGGCTGATGAAGCGAATCAAAAAGTAGGCCGAGCACTACTGATATAGAAGCCAATTATTTCAAAAAACACATCAAGAAAACGAGTCATCTCACCAGCTCTTTTCTTCAAAAAACATGTGTTTTCTCGATGATTTTTTATCTGCATGGCACATGCAATCACGGCATTTCAGGCACCAAAACCATAACCCAAATGAAGCCAACCACTCATCAGCGCCAGATAGTGCAAACCACGCAGCCATGCGTGGAAGTGCGCGCCAGTCCTGGCAGTGGCAAGACCACCACGCTCATACAGCGTATCAAGCACTTAATGCGCAATGGAACGCCAGCTTCACAAATTCTGGTCTTGAGTTTCGCCAAAAATTCTGTAGGTGAGTTTCGTGATCGACTTCAGCGCAGCATTGAGCAGAAGGGCAACTCTGGCAAGAAGTCACTACCGCAGAAGAAATCTGCTGTTGGTAACGAGTTGCCCACCGCACAGACCACTCACGCCTTTGCCCTGAGTCTAGTGACCCGCGCAGGTGGCGGCGGTGGTGGTGTGCCTACAAACACAGAAAGTCTTGCGTTGTTGAAAGATGCTTTGCGCCGTTGCCGGAAAGATGCCTCTGATCAAAATCTGTGGCACAAGCTAGACAAATCCGAACGCCGGGAACGGCTTCGTCTGGTGAGTGAGTTGCTGAAGAGCTCGCGTCGTTTGAAGCAGTTGTTGAAAGCGTTGAGCTTTGCTCAGGCCTCGAAGCAGAAGCTCCGTGATGTGATGACCGCACCGAAGTTCTCAGTTGGTCTGGCTACTTATGCCCCCATTGCCTTGGCCGTGCAGAAGCGCTTTGCGTGCGCGAAGAAAGTTGCAGGCAAGCTGGACTTCGGAGACATGCTGGAAAAAGCGGTTGATGTACTTGATGGTGGCGCGGAAATTCCCTTTACCCATGTACTGGTCGATGAGTTCCAAGATGGCAGTGCCGCCCAAAATTTGCTGCTAGCCACACTGGCTAAGCGTGATTGCCAGCTTATGGTGTTTGGCGATCCTGAGCAGGCGATCTACGGTTTTAACGGCAATAGCTACACGCCGCTGGATCAGATCGTTCACGGTGCCAAGGTCATGCAATTGCCGGAGTCTCACCGCCTGCATCGCCAGACTGCTGCATTGGCAATGGCTGTTGCTGGCAAGAATACTCAGAAGATCGTGACCATGCGGGATGGCGACAAGCCGGTGCTGGTGACCAGCGGTGGCCCCATAGAGCAAATCCATGCTGTTGTTCGCGACATTCAGCAACTACTGGAGCAGGGCGTCGATGCCTCAAGCATTGCCGTGCTTGCTCGTACCAACGCAACTCTGAAGACAGTGGAGCAGAGCTTGCTGGCGATGAACATAAATACTGCGAGGAAGGGCGTAGCGCGTGATCTACAGCATGTCCAGCGTGTACTGCGCTTAGTGCGTTTGGTTGACCGGCATGCAGGTACCCAAGCGCCGATTGATCCTGATGCGGTTGCGCATGTGTTTCGCAAAGTCAAACTGACGGCCAAGCAAGACTGGAAAAGTAGGGCGCGTAGTCTGCAGAAAGCAGCCAGCTCATCCTCGTTGGAAGGCCGCTACAAAGAATGCAGAGACATTTACTTGAAAGTAATCGGAGGAGTCCGCGCCAACAAGGCAGTCCATCATGATCTAAATTTCTGGGTTGCGAAATGCCGTGACTATTCCAATGCTCTCGAAATGCTCCGCGCCACTAAGCAAGAGAAGCCCGTAGTGCAGACCATGACCATCCACACAGCAAAGGGTGGTGAATGGGACTACGTCTTTGTGGTCGGTGTCGCTGACGGTGAGTTGCCGATCTTCCATGCCAAGTCGGAGACTGCGCTGGCCGAGGAGCGCAGGCTGCTGTATGTGGCCGTTACGCGGGCTCGCAATGCCGTTTGGCTGTACTACGCCCCTATGCCGCATGCTCACAGCTATAAAAAGTCTAAAGAACTTAGTAGCCTGCTACAGCCAGCCAATGTTCAACGAACTTTGACGAAGGTGCAGGGCTAGCTTTTTGTGATGTTGGTGGCAGTGTGGCTGCTGAGCTGATGGCCGGATGGCGCTATGCGCTGTCTGGTCATTTTTCGTTCCAAGAGAGAATTTTTTGTGGTCAAGTGTCCATATGGCCAAGCTGCAGAAAACGCCGCCATGGCCGTTTTGGTGGCTTCTCACTGGCATTGCAGAACATGGCCGATCTGCGGAAATGAGCTTGCAGACGTTGATCGTCTGATGCCGTCTAAACCATCCAGTTGACTTTGAATTGGTGACTGCTGGCTGCAACCAAAAGACCATGCTTGAATAGATTTTTACCCTAGCATTCCGATGAATATTCTTTGGCGGTGCTCAATGTGAGAGTCAACCCTCTTTTAGAAAATTCTCAGAAAGGCTGCAAGCAGCCAAAGGCGAGAGGTTTTCTCTCTGGCTGCATCTAAACCCATAGCAGACATCGCGAGCCACTTAAGGAGCGGACATGGCAGTGAAAAACTCGATCGTAGCTTTGTTGGATAGCCGAATATGTGGCAATTACACTGGGTGAAAAGCCGCTGAGATTGCATGCTTTCGACAATTCAACAGCAGGTAAAGTGACTAAAAGTGATTTTTACTTCTAAGGTTTAACGGGAGGACAATGTCTATATTGGATGACATCGACGCTCAGTCGTCAGGTGCGATGTTCTATCGCGCTGATCTGCATATTCATTCCTACGGCGGATCGCATGATGTAACGGATGTCGCGATGACCCCAGAAAACATCGTAGCAACTGCGATCGCAGAGCGCATTTCCGTTATCTCTATCGCGGATCACAACGACATTTCAAACGTCAAACTGGCCATTGAGATAGGAGAAAGAAATGGTGTGATTGTGATCCCCGGTGTGGAGCTATCAACCGCGCAGGGCCACCTTCTCTGCTATTTTCCTGACTACTCTCGATTGGCGAAATTCATCGCCGGTCTTTCTATCGTCGACGAAGGCTTGCCCACCTCACGGTGCCAGCAGTCAATTCTTGAGTGCCTGAACGTAGCCAATGCCCAAGGCGGCTTTGGCATCCTTGCTCACGTGGATGTAGCCTCTGGATTTGAACACGATAATCCTGGCGGATCGCCCCACAAAGTTGATGTTATTTGCCATCCTGCCTTGGCGGGGATTGAGCTTAAGCAGGCTACATCAGATATCCACTACTCGCCAGCAGACAGTCAGGCTGAGCGAGCCTATATGGGACGTCAGAGAATCGAGCGTCTTGGCCTCGGTTCTAGGCAGTATCTTGCTAGGGTAATGAACTCGGACTCCCATGCACTGAATGCACTTGGCCGCAATGCTGCTAACGACAAGCGAATAACCCGCTACAAAATGGATGAGCCCAGCTTCGCGGCTCTGAAGATTGCACTGGAGGATGCGGACGCGCGTGTTCGCATAGAAGACCTCATTCCACAAGCAGTGCCCCACGTCGTTGGAATCGCTATGGAAGGTGGATTCCTCGACAAACAAGTGATCCAGTTCAGCCGTAACCTTAATTGCATCATTGGTGGCCGTGGGACCGGCAAGTCAACCACCTTCGAGGGCGTGCGCTGCTTGGTTGATACCGATGAGGAGGCGGGCAAGGTCGTCGATTCAGAGGTTTGGCCAGACACTATTCATTTCATCTGGCAGGACAAGGCCGGGCAGCGTCACCTGCTGGCACGCCACAAGGAACAGCTACTTGAGAACGTCAACGATGCAGACGGAGGCCCTTGCGCCTTCGACATCGACTGCTTCGGGCAAGGGGACGCCGCACGCATAAGTATTGAGGCTCAAAGGAATCCACTGGCGCTGCTTAACTATTTAGACAAATTTGTTGATTTCGGCACTTTCTTGGAGGAAGAGGTAGCAGCACGGGACGAACTGTTGGAGCTGCAGACTGCTATCGAGAACGCAGAACAACAGGTGGCGCTGATCCCTCAATATCAGCGTCAATTGCAAACGACACAGAACGCCCTTACGGCGATGCAAAAGCCAGAGGTCAAAGCACTTATTGAGCTTCAGCGGCACCTAGCGACCGAGCGTGAGCTTAGAACCCAGATTGTCACAAAGCTGAAACAACTCAAAAATAATGGAGACGTTGCAACTCAGGCAAATGCGGCCGATGAGATTACTAAGCTCGCGAATCCGAGTGCGTTGACTCTCGGTCGTGAAGAGTTTGAGGCAATTGTGACCGAGGTAGATGCTTTTAAGTCGCTCGTAGTCGGCGCCAAACAGAAGATTGCAGCGGGGGCATTGGCCTTGGATGCGGCCATTGGCCTTCATACGAGTGCATGGAAGGCAAAGGACAGCGAAGCTCAGGGCAGGATCGACACAAAAAAGAAAGAACTCGAGGCGCTAAGAATTACTTTCGACATGTCGTACATCACAAAGTTGGCCAATGACGAGGCTAGCCACAAAGCGACGCTCAAAAATTTGGAGTCATGGAAGGTCAACTTGACAGAGTCACGGCGCAGACGGCAGGCCGCACTGGCTCGACGCCGCAGTGCTCGTGATCGTATCGCCACGATGCGAGAGGCCTTTGGGCGCCAAGCCTCGAACACACTGAGAGAATCATTGTCTGATCTTCAGGTCAGCTTGAAGTATGCGCGCAACGCACATTCGCCAGAGGCTTCGGAACAAATCATTGCAGCCATGGGGTGGCGCACCAATCAACAGGTTCGAGCAGGTTACCTTGTTGAAACACTGACGGTTCCGAGCTTGTTGGAAGCAATTCAGAACAACGACACCACCCCGCTGACGATCTTGAAGTCGAGGGACGGTACACAAGCATTTGATGCGGCAGAGGCGGCGACCGTGCTCGAACGCCTTTCAACTCCGTCTGTAAGGTTTGCACTTGAGCGCGTGGCCCTGTACGACGTCCCAAAGCTCCAAGTCAGTAAGCAAGTTCCCAATGGAGCTGGTGGCATGCGGACTGTCCAACGAGAGTTCTCCAAGCTTTCACTTGGCCAACAGCAATCCATCTTGCTCGCGCTGATGCTTTCGGCGAATAGCGACAAGCCACTTATCATTGACCAGCCCGAGGACAACTTGGATGGCGAGTTCATCTACTCGACTCTGGTTCCTGTATTGCGTCGAGCTAAAGAGAGGCGCCAAGTTATCATCGTCACGCACAACGCCAATGTCGCTGTCCTGGGGGATGCGGAACAAATCATCGTAATGAAGGCCAACAACGATCATTCTGAAATCGTTTCGCGTGGCTCCATCGACCGCTCGGACACTCGAGATGCAGCATGTGCCATCCTTGAAGGGGCCAAGGAGGCTTTTGCTCGTCGTGCCAAGATGTACGGATTCGATACGTAGCACAAGAGTGTAAGGACGTTGAAGTCCTGTCCCCTGGTTCAAATATCGAAGCGGGTCAGGTTCATACTTGACCCCTCTGATATTCAAGGCGATCGACGCAATGTCAACTACCGGAGACGAGCAGCCCTTCGAGATGCGCCTTCTGGCTCGCAGTAATCTTCGCAAAGTAGGCAAAAATTCAGCAAATCTTAGCTTTGATGTTCAGGTCTGACTTTGCTACCTACTAGAAAGCTAGCCCAGCTTGTGATTCAGCTGCCGAAACACGTCTCGACCCACATCATCGCGCTCGACAGCGAACAAAAATAAGCAACGTCCATCGCTGGATTGTTCCCACTGGTGTCCCACCTGCTGCTTTTCGCGCGAATCGTCGTTGGTCTTGTAGGGCTCGCCCTTGTATTCGACGGCCAGCACGCGCCCATCGGTCAGCTCGGCAACAAAGTCGGGATAAAAGTAGTCGGTGGCAGTCGGCAGCCAAAACGAGAATTTTTCTTGCCGCTCGATGTTGCGCACCCATTGCTTGACCTTGGGGTGGGCGTCGATAGCCATGGCGCACCGAAACTCCTCTGCCACGACTCCTGCCTGGGTTTTCTCGCGTAAGTCATGGATGACCGGGTAGAAGTGCTTGCCGAACTCATAGCTACCCTGATACAGCTGCCTCGCCGGATACTGACCCGGCTGGTAATGGAAGCTGTAATGCGCCAACTCCGCTATGCCCGGAACCGCCATGTCCATCAGCCGTCCCTGAAAGCCATTAGCCATGGCAATCTGGCGCAGCCGACCGATTTCTTTGATCAGTGCCTGCGCCAACTGGAACCTTGCACGAACCAGTGCTGTGAGGGTAAAGCCGCGCACGGCGGTCAAGTGGGTCGCCATCCTGACCAAATAGGCCTGCATCTGGGCTTGACCGATGTCGGGCTGGCGCACCTCCACGTCCAGCCAGCGGATAAGTTCTTGCTGGCTGATGTGGTTCACGGTTTCATTTAGCAAAAGCTGCTGAGCGTCGGTGTGCTTGTAACTTACCTTGGCACCGTTGACGTCAATCTCGAACGAGTTGACTGTCTCGGTGATGCTGAACCCGGCCAACTGCACTTGGCTGTTCAGTAAGCTCCAATCACCCAGACTGGACAGTGTTTCGCGCTCCACCACTTCGAGGTGGCCATCCAGCGTCAGGCAAAGTTGAGGGATGGGTGCAAAGTCCAGGCCCAACTGCGCCGGGGCACGCATGGCCTGGCGTATAGCTCGGTTGTCATTGAACTGCCTCTTAACGTCTTCCTGTTTCTCGCGGTCCTTCGTGGTCTTGGCAGGCATTCCATTGATGATGAATGTCTCTGCATGCGCCAGCGTTTCGCTACTGACACTCCCACTGAGTAACACCGTAGCGCCTTGCGTTGTGGGCCTGATCTGCACCACGGCCTTGATTTCGTCGGGCCAGTGCTCAGTGTCTGGTACTTGCGGCAGGTTGATATGGCAATCCGGAATGACTGGTGCAGGCGGGGTAACGCTACCCCCACGCCCCGCAGTCGTGGGCGCGCCTCCTGTTCCGCCGGTCAAAGGCAGGGACTGCTGGGGGATGATGACGGAGGCAGTTTCCAACTTCTCAAAGCCCATGTTCTGCACCATGCGGTCTTTGAGTGTGGCGGCAGCTTGTGCGAAGTTATCGGCCACGATGTGGGCGTAAGCCCGGTTCAGCGCATCCTGCGTTCGGCTCTTGGCATAGGGCATACGCAGCACCCGGCCCAGCAACTGCTCCACATCCTTGGACGAGTTGACGGATTGCAGGCTGGCCAGCACGTAGGCAAATGAGCAGTCCCAGCCCTCTTTCAGGGCCTCCACGGTAATGACATAACGGATGGGGCAAGCCGGGTCAAATAGGTTGATGCCGTCTAACTCCTTTTGCGTCCCGGTGGCCACTGCGATCTGGTTTTCAGGAATGGCCTCTTGCTCAATTAGGTGTTGGCGCACCACGGCCACGGTGGCCTCACCATTGAGAGGCATGGCCTGCACCAAGGCGATGGGACGCAAATAGTCTGGCTCGCGTTGCGCGATCAGCTCCAGGCGGTCGCGAGTCAAGCGGGCGTCTCGCAGGCATTCACGCCAGCCCTGCGGGTGCTCAGCCAGCACGATGGGCAGCTTGATCATTTGCTCGGCCTTCAACTCGGCAGCAGCGACGTGATACAGCACATTGTTGCCAGGCACCGGGGTGGCAGTCATCTCGACGACGCAGCTCGGATTCACTCTTCCCAGCGATTTGAAAAAGCGGTCGGTGCGGTTGTTGTGGGCCTCATCGACGATGACGATTGGCTGTTGCAAGTGCATCCAGTTGGCCACCGAATACTTGACTCGGCCCACGTCCTTGGCGGTCAGGTAGGGCTGGCTCAGCAAGTCGGCCTCCGAGACCTTTTCCAATCCTTCCGACAGGTTGGACGGTAGGTTGTCGAAGTGGGGTGCCAGCTCTTCAAAGAATGAGTAAACGTTGCGCTTGGCGGTGTCTGTGACGTTGAAGGACTGAATGGTGGCTACGATGACGATGGCAGCCTTGCCAACATCGTGCGGGCTGATGGTCTGCAAGCTCTCCAAGTCGCATATCTGCACGCGGTCGCCAAAGTAGTGTGCCAGCGCCTGTCGGTATGGGTGGCGTGCATTGGCAAGGGCTTCAAGCGTCTGGGTGCGAATGGTGTCTGAGGGCGTGAGCCATAGAGCAATGGGCGCGTCACTGTCAAGTACGGCCTTGCCTGCAAGCGCCACAGCGTGCGCGGCCATGATGGTTTTCCCGCCACCCGTGGGAACACGCAAGCAGACACAAGGGACATCACCAAAGAGGGGTTGGTAGGTCTCGCCCACGCGGCTTTGCTCAGTGAGCGCCGCGCGATAGGCATCAACCACTGGCTGGCTACGGGCAGCGGTGAAAAAATTGGTGAGCGCGGTCAGTGCGCTTTGTTGGTAGGTTTTAAGGGGCAGCATGTTGTTCTAGTTCTCGTTGGCTCAACGCATCTTCACGTCATAGGGAATCTGCTTGAAGGTAATTCCCTCGGCAGCAAGGCGCGATGCTCCTATTCGCGACATTTCTCCATAGATCACCTTGGGCCCATCGTGTGGGAATATCTCATTCATTGCTTGCAGCACCGCGTGAGTCAACACGTTGCCGCCCGCAGGGCGTCGGTCTCCCAAAATGCCGTTGTAGAGCAAGTAATAGGCTGTGCCGTTGTGCACATCCAGCAGCGGCTTGTCGAACACTTGCTGACCTGGCTCGCCAGTCTCGATGTGCCAGACGTAAGCGGCCAGTGTGGCGAACTTTACATCGGGGCTGATGCGGCCATGGTCGTCAAAGGCTGGTTCGCCCAGCGTGCAGAAGCGAAAGCCGCCACCGCCCTTCCACTCGACACTAGCGCTGATGCCGCCTTGCTCGCCGTCTATGACTTTCTGTAAGCGAGGCAGGCTGTGGGTGCGAGCGTGGTTGCCCATCTCAATGCCAATGTAGCGACGGCCCATCTTATGGGCTACGGCTGCAGTGGTGCCTGACCCCAAAAAAGAGTCCAACACCAGATCGCCTGGGTTTGATGCAATATGAAAAATACGATGCATTAGCCGTTCCGGCTTCGGGCTATCGAATGCCTCAGCTTTTCCAAACAGGGCATGAATTTCTTTTTTTGATTCGTCCGTATGTCCAACCTCATCCGAGGGCCACCATGTCCATGGAGCTACTCCGGGTACCTCTGACAAATATCGAATAACGTTAGGCTGCGCACTACCATCTTTTCCAAAATAGATTCGGCCCTCAGACAGCAAACGCTCATAGGTAGCTTTTGCCACCCCCCAGCAGCGGCCCACCGGGGGCTTGTGCTTTGCGCCAGATGGTGTAGTTACCTCATAAAACTGCTCTGGTGTGGCGTGTCCTTCTTGCGCAGTCATTGGAACCGGGCGCCATCTACCCTTAGGGTCGTTGTTCGGGTTGCGATAGACCTTTGCCTGTTCCTCTGTTAACGGAACGAGGTTGCGAGATTTTTTGAAGTTTTCGGGACTTTTGGAGTAAACCAGCAAATATTCATGAACATCCCCAATTGCCTCGCGGTTTTCGCGGGAATAACGCTTTTGCCAAACATTCGAGGCGATGAAACAGTTTCTCCCAAATACTTCATCCATAAGTACTCTGAGATACGCGCCCTCCGAGTCGTCAATTGAGACCCAGATACTGCCATCTTCAGCGAGTAACTCACGTAACATCACCAGCCTAGCAGGCTGCTGAAATACTCCCCAGCGTCCGAACCTGTTCAGCGGCTGTAGCCGCATTTTTCCGTATCCTGAAAGTCAAGTCATCGGTATGATGTAAGAGCCGGTTCTGAATGCCCAAATACACTTGACGAAAGTCAACGCATATTGGTAAATACCCTTGCAAGAAATGCCCCATACTTTTCAGCGTCGCAAGGATTTTCTTTCCCTCACGCCCGAAGACGAGCGCGCCCTCCGAGACCTGCATGGAGCACTCGGTAAAGAGGCACCCGGCTTCGTCGATGGCTTTTACCGCCACCTACTGTCGTTCCCCGAGATGCAGACGCTCATTCCGGACGAGACAGCACTGGAGCGGCTCAAGCAGCTCCATATTCGCTATTTCAGCAACCTGACGGTCGGCACCTACAACGAAGACTACGGAGAAGACCGTCGGCACGTGGGGCTAGCGCATGCCCGCATCGGCCTGTCACCGGGCTGGTACCTGGGCGGCTACAGCCACTATCTCACCGAACTTTTACCTCGGCTCGATCGCCTGCCCGGCCTGCGCGATACGGGCTCCACCACCGCCATGCAGGCGCTCATCAAGGTGGTGTTCTTGGACATGGGCATCGCCATCGACAGCTATATTGCGCAGCGCGACGGGCTCATCGCCGACCTGCGCGAGCGCGAGCAGCTCACCCGCGATTTGCTGCGCGCCCAGGAGCGCATGGAAAAGCTGGCGTTCTTTGACGCCCTGACCGGCCTGCCCAACCGCACCCATGGCATGGATCTGGCCCAACGGCTTCTGGACGCTGCGGGCCAGCAGGGCCGGGAGGCCGCCGTGCTGTTCGTTGACCTCGACCGCTTCAAGGAGATCAACGACACGCAAGGCCATGCGGTGGGCGACCGCGTGCTCACGACGGTGGCGCACCACTGCCAGCGTCTCATCGGTGACGATGGCGTGCTGGCCCGCCTGGGGGGTGACGAGTTCATGTTCGTGCGCATGCACAGCCCCACCGAAGATGGCTGCGACGCCCTGGCCCTGGCAGAGAACATTTGCGGCACGCTGGGCCGCCCCATGACAACAGATGATCTGCGCTTCGAAGTGGGCGCGAGCGTCGGCGTGGCCTTGTACCCTCAACACGGTCAGGCCCTGGATGAGCTGCTGCGGCGCGCAGACATCGCCATGTACCGCGCCAAAATGCAAGGCGGTGGCCACCACCTGCTGTACAACGTGGACATGGGCCTCCAGCTGCAGCGACGCATTGCCGTAGCCGCACGGCTGGAGAAAGCCCTGGCCGTTGGCCGCCTGACCCAGCACTACCAGCCCAAGGTGGTTCTTGACACCGGCCAGTTGTGCGGCGTGGAGGCCCTGGCGCGCTGGCACGACGAGGAATGGGGCTGGGTCAGCCCGGCGGAGTTCATCCCCGTGGCCGAGGAGCGCGGCCTCATCATCGCGCTGGGCGACTGGAGCCTGGACACCGCAGCCCGCCAATGGCGCGCCTGGCACGACGCCGGTGTGACGCCGCCAACCACGATTGCGGTCAACGTCTCGGCCGCGCAAATGATGAGCGACGGTTTCGCCGAGCACGCCCTGGCCATTGTGCGAGCACACAACGTCAGCCCTCTGGCGATCGAGCTGGAAATCACCGAATCCGCCCTGATGCACGAACCTGCCAAGGCCCGCCGCGTGGCTGCGCGCCTAGTGGAGCGGGGGTTCACCCTGTCCATCGACGACTTCGGCACGGGCTATTCGTCGCTGGCACGGCTGCAGAACTTTCCCGTCTCGCGGCTCAAGATCGACATGTCCTTTGTGCAAGGCATGACCACCAACCCGGACAGCCTGGCCATCGTGACCGCAGTCATTGGCCTGGCCCGCGCGCTGCAGTTGCGCACCGTGGCTGAAGGCGTTGAGTCACAAGACCAGATCGACAAGCTGCGCAGCCTGCAGTGCGACGTGGCCCAAGGCTACTTTTTTGCCAAGGCCTTGCCCGCTGCCGATCTGGAACGCGACTGGCTCTCCCGGCCCTCCCGCTGACCCCTCACCGAAAGGACACGCCATGCGGATCAATCAGCCCGTCACCACCACCGAGTTCATGTTCGCCGAGCGGGACACCCTGGTGTCCGTCACCGACACCAAGGGCCGGATCACCTACTGCAACCCCGCCTTCGTCTATGTGAGCGGCTTCGTGCACGAAGAGCTGCTGGGCCAACCCCACAACCTGATCCGCCACCCGGACATGCCAGCCGAGGCTTTCCGCGACCTGTGGGACACCATTGTCGCAGGCCTGCCGTGGACGGGGCTGGTGAAAAACCGCCGCAAGAACGGCGACTTCTACTGGGTGCAGGCCAACATCACCCCGCTGCGCGACGGCACGCAGGTGACGGGTTTCCTGTCGGTGCGCACCCTGCCCACGCGCGAGCAGGTGCAGGCGGCCGACGCCCTGTACGCCCAAATGCGCGCCGAAGCGCAGACCGGGCATACCGTGCACACACTGCACCGCGGCACCGTGCAACGCCAAAACTTTGCCGGGCGCCTCGTGCGGCTGCTGCGCCCCTCCACCACGGTGCGCCTGGGGCTGGTGCAGGCGATCCCGGTGGCCCTGGCCGTGCTGCCCGCCAGCCTGGGCGCGCCCTGGTGGGTCACGGGCGGCGTGGCGCTGCTGGCCATCGCGGCATCGGCCCTGGCGGCACGCGCCCTGGCCATTGCACCGCTGAAAGAGCTGGTGCACGACGCCAACCAGCTCGCGTCGGGCGACCTCACGCACGTCGTGCACACCGGTGCCAGCGGCAGCGTGGGCGAGTTGCAGCGCGCGCTGTTTCAGCTCAGCGTGAACCTGCGCACGGTGGTGGGCGACGTGCGCCAAGAAATCGAGCACCTGGAGACGGCGGTGCAGGAGATCGCCAGCGGCAACAACGATCTTTCCGCCCGCACCGAAACGCAGGCCAGCAGCCTGGAGCAGACGGCGGCATCCATGGAGCAGATCAACAGCACGGTGCAAAACAGTGCCGCATCCGCCAGCCGGGGCGCACGCTTTGCGCAAGAAACCTCCGACATCACCCAGCGCAGCAACGACGCCGTGCTGGCCGTGGGCGAGACCATGCAGGGCATTGCCGAATCGTCGCGGCACATCGAAGACATCGTGCAGCTCATCGAAGGCGTGGCCTTTCAGACCAACATCCTCGCGCTCAATGCGGCCGTGGAGGCCGCACGCGCAGGCGAGGCCGGGCGCGGCTTTGCCGTGGTGGCCGCCGAGGTGCGCACCCTGGCCGCACGCACCGCGCAGTCGGCGCGCGACATCAAACGCCTGATTGGCGAGTCCGCCGAGCGGGTGGCCACTGGCGCCACCGTGGCCAGCCAAGCGGGCGACCGCATGGCCGAGGCGCTGCAGGCGGTGCAGCGGGTCAGCGCCGTGCTGGGCGAGATCAGCACCGCCGCCACCGAGCAGCAAATGGGCATCTCCCAGGTGAACGAGGCCGTGGCCCACATGGACTCCATCACCCAGCAGAACGCCGCCATGGTCGAAGAGCTGGCCGCCGCCGCGCAATCGCTGCACGGCCAAGTGCACGGCGTGAGCGACACCATGCGCCTGTTCCGGCTGCAGCGCGGTGACGTATCGCTCTCGCAAATTGACGCCGTAGCACTGCGCCGCGCTGCGCACCCTCAGCAGTTGCTGGACGCCTGAACCCTTGACACCCACCTGAATGCAAGACACCTCACCCGCCTTTTCCTCACCGTGCCT